>ERZ1645187.513-NODE-513-length-38330-cov-45.666153_pt1 | contig 38330 bp, 34 predicted proteins | sample MGYA00575352_ERZ1645187 | MGnify/ENA primary metagenome ERZ1645187 (study PRJEB40837, sample SAMN11349314) | freshwater sediment metagenome | isolation source: river sediment | host: Sediment | place: India: Wazaribad , New Delhi | collected 2017-02-21 ... | reverse complement strand
TTAAGATACTGGTCTTGTCATTGCTGTAGTATGCGTTTTCATCTGGCGCATAATTCACTTTATCGGTAATAGCTGGCACAATAATCTTCGGTTGCTCAAACTCCTGCCAATAGGCAATATTGTCTTGAATCTCGTACCACTTATAACTTCCCGGTTTTCGTCCCCCAGGAATGCCAGGCATAAGGTGATCTTTGAATGGTGTCAGATATTCTTCAATTGCGGGAAATTTTTTGAGATCAATTCCACGCCTAGTGAAAATCAGCCATAAGTCTTTCGGTTCTACCCGCCACCGTTTCACATCCCGCCCCCGCAGGAACGGCTTTAAGACTTCCGCCGATGACGAATGTTCCGCGATTAGCCGGTCGCGGGTGGCGCGATCCACCACAAAGGCATCATTCAGGCCAGTTTTGATACCGTAGTAGAACCGGCCTTGACAGTATTCACCCAGCGGCATACCGGCGGCGCGGAGTTTTTCCAGCAACTTACGTTTGGCCGCGCCTTCCAAACGCCAACCGGATTTATCGAGACTGTGTTGCGGAATATCGAAGCTGTCGCGGCGGACAATCGAAACAAAATCAGCGAGCGGCGGGCCAGGCTGCCAAGTCAGCGCCCGAAACACAGAATCCGGGTTGGCATGACTTCCCTTGATCCGCTCCAGCAGCACAATAGTGGGATAAGCAATCGCCTCAAACACCGGCGCATCGCCAAAATCAATCAACTCATGAATACGGGTGTTGCGCGCCAGCCAATCGCGCAGCTTTTCCCCATAACCGGAACGATACCATTTATTCGAGGTGATAAACGCGAACTGACCGCCGTTGCGCAGCAGCTTAATTCCCCGTTCATAGAAATAAGTAAATAAATCCGCTGTGCCCGTAAAGCATTCATAGCGCGGCTTGAGCAAGGGCTTCAGTTCCTTGATTTCCTCCTGCCGCACATAAGGCGGATTGCCAATGACGACATCAAATCCGCCTTTTTTATGAAATACTTCCGAGAAGTTAATTGCAAAATCAAAATTGATCTTGTGACCTAAACTTTTACTCGATCCGGCAAAACATTCCACCAGCAATTTTTCTACTTCGACCTTCAACTGCGCCTTTTTCTCATGATCGGTTTCATCAAAAAACTGCTCTTTTAGCTTTTCAATGGCGCCTAATTTTTGGGATTTGAATGGAAACCCCAGCAACGAATTCCCCGCCACCACTTTATAATCGAGATTCGGCAATGGCTTGATCTGTTGTATATCCTCCTCATCCACCACCAGCGACAGCCACAACCGCAACTTGGCGATTTCCACCGCACCCATGTCAATGTCTACGCCATACAGCGAATTTTGAATGGCATGGCGTTTGAAATGGTAAGCGGTGCGCTTTTCCCCCTCACCCCAGCCCTCTCCCACCAGGGGAGAGGGAGTTTCAGGGTCAAAATACGGCGTCAACGCGGCGCGAGCGCGCACGATCTCGGTCATCATGCCCACCGGAAAAGCGCCCGAACCAATCGCCGGATCACAGACCGTGATCGTTTTCAGCGCCTCATCCAGCGCATGAGCATGGCGCTCAATCGCTTCGGGCAACCGCCGCTGATAACTGACTGCGCCCTCCTTGCGCGCCGTTTCGTAATGCGCCGCCTGTTCTCCCTCACGAATCAACGCTTCAATATCCGCCCGCGCAATCACCTGACCCTGCGGGTTGACCGTCGCATCCAAATAATGAATCAGGCTTTCCTGGCACATGTAATGAACGATTTCGCGCGGCGTATAAAACGCGCCCAAGCCCTTGCGGCGGTTTTCCTCAATCAGATTTTCAAACACCTTGCCGAGCATTTCCGGATCAATAGCGACCTCTTTTTCCAGCGGCTCGGCTTCATTGACCGTGAAGTTATAACGGTCGAATACATCGAGAATGCCTGTGCCACTATCGCCGGAAGGCAAGCGTTGCGCATTGGTGAACAGGTCATTGGGCAACGAAATCGCCCGCTTTTTCCAGTCATAGCCCGCGAGCGGTTCAAACAGCCCGCCGTTGAGAAACGGAATGCGGCACTGGAACGTTGGACACCAGGCGTCAGGACCGCGATCCGTCGCCAGAGTGTCATAAAACAACGGCTCCAGCATCTCATGAAACAGGCATTGCCCATTCGCCACCGCCCGATCCGCCAGTTGGCGCAAAAAATAGCGCGGCCCGGAACCCCAGGGCTGGCCCTGCGCAACGCCCAGCCAGCCCTTTTTCTGAATGAAATAGAGAAAAACGATTTGGCCGAGGAGCTTCTTGGCGAAATCCACCGTGCGAATATCCTTGGCCTGAAACTCGGCGCGAATCGCCGGCTGACTGGCCAGAATAGCCGTCAACACTTCATCCGTGGCCTTGAATAAACGGGCATACTCATTGAAAAATTCTTTGGTAACCGACTCAACGCTAAACGCCTCCTCGATTTGCGCCAGCGTCGGCTTAACCGCCGTGTTTTGCAACAACATCAAAAAGCGCGCCTGTGCGGTATGGCATTCCTCATCCGCGCCCACCAGATAGGAATAGCGCCGTGCCGGCGTCAAACGTTCTTCCGTCTTAATCTTGCCGGTCTGAGGATCGCGCCTGGTTTCATAGTCCATGCGCACATACGAAAACCGCCATGACTGCGAATCCGGCGCCACAAAGGCAATCAAGCCGGCTTCCTTATAGGCATTATCGCTACCCTCGCCGCGCTTGAGCTTGTGCGCGACAAAATCCCGCAACGCCGTTCGCGTGCGCTCCAGCTTCCAGGACTCCGTCAAATACACGATTAAAATATCGGCCAATTCATCATCTGGCGAAATAAATGTTCCCAGCCGCTGGCAGCTTTTCACATGGGCGGCGAACGCATCCGGCACCGCCATACTGTGCGCCTTGGCCTCATCGAAGCCATTACAAAGTTCGCTCATAAACCGGCGATAACGCTCCCGCTCAAATGGCGCTTTGAAGGTATCGCGGATCAGGCGCTGCGCAGTGGCTTTATCCATGACGATGCTTCGCAACCAGATAAGAAGACAGAATCACCTCGCGTGGGGCTGGCGATGTGTTCGCGTCGGTTTTCGCCAGCGAACCGAGTAAATACTGACGAGCGACTTCCTTACGCAGAATGGCGACCATTTCGACGGGATCGGCGATCTGATCAAAGGCTTTTTTCACCCGGCTTAATGTGGCCTTGCCGATGCGGCCTTCAGTAATCAGCCGATGAACCTCCGCCGCCAGTTTTCGATCTTCCGGGGTGAGCACCGGAGCGTTGCGGAAATCCCGGGCGCGCAATCGCTTTAACAGCATGGCTTCAACGCCGCTCGTCACCGTGGCCGACAACAACGCATCCACGCCAGGCGTAGTAGCCGAAAGAAAACCGCTCTTGTTTTTATCCAGCAGCGGATAAAACTGTTCAGGCGGAATATCCTGCCGGGACTCCTGCACCGTCGTTTCAAGAATTTCCGCCGTGGTGAAAAAGTCGAGTTCATCGGCGCGGTCTTGGCCGCTGTGCGCGCGAAAGAACTTGTCCAGTCGTCCCTGGCGAAAATAGGTCAGTACGGCAACATCAGGCTCCCTCCCCCCTCGTGGGGGAGGGTTGGGGTGGGGGGGATCAAGTGGGAGGTGGCTGGAGGTGGGGATATACACGCGGCTCGACCGTGCCTTGCGCGGCAACGCCAGAATGCGTTGAAACAGTTCGGGCTGCCGCTCCTTCACGTCCAGAATCAGCCGCAGATATTTCAGTTCGCTCTTTGGCTCGGTCGGGTCGCCTTCCGCCGCCTTGCGGGAATTCATCCGGTCGAACAGATTATGTGAGGTGATTTCCTCGTCGCCCGTGAGCAACCGCGCGTCATTTCCCAACAGCGCGATAAAAGCGTGAATTTTGGATTTCGCCGCTTCCGTCAGGGCAATTTCATCATTGCCTTCATCGGTCGGGAAAAAGTTGTAGGTAAAAATGGCCTTGAATTTCGTGCCCACCCGATTCACGCGCCCTACCCGCTGCATCATCCGGCTGGGATTCCACGGAATATCATAATTAATCACCGTGGCGGAACGGTGCAGATTCACGCCTTCCGCCAGCACGTCGGTCGTCACCAGAATCCGGTAGTCGTCGCCTTCCTCGCGGCTGTTCGCATCGAAATTCGTAATGACCGCCTGCCGCTGTTCCAGGCTGGACTGAGAACTGAAAAACAGGGTTCTGGCGTTTACTTCCACCTGGATCTGCTTGGCCAGATAGCGGGCGGTGTCAGAAAACTCGCTGAAGATAATCAGCTTGCCCGTTTTGAAAACCGGTTGTGTTGTTAATTCCCGTTTGAATTCCAGCCACTTTGGATCGCGCTCGATCTTTTTCCATGATTGCCGAATTTCGCGCAGCACGGCCAAATCTGACGCGACATGCTGACGAAAAACCGGATTAAAATCCCCGGCCGCAAATTTTTCGGCTTTCTCCGCCTGAATGAGCGCCGCAATGGCGTCATCGTCCCCCTCTTCCAAAAACTCCAGCACCTTGCGGCTGTGCTTTTTACTGGTGTAAACAAAGCCCTCATCAAAAGCTTTTAGCACCTGCTCGTGGGACTGGATAAACCGGTCAAGCGTCTCCCGAAAAGCGTAAAAACTGCTTTCCAGCCGCTTGACCAGCAGGATTTTCATAAACGTCGCCAGATTGCGCTGGCCTTGCACCGCGCGCTCTTCTCGCGGCCCGGCGTAATACAGGGGACTCAGTGGTTGATAGCGGGCGTAATGAAAATCGGCGCTGGTAATACGTCGCAGCGTATCGGTAAAAACATCGTTCTCCACCGGATTCAGCCGGTAGAACAACGGCGCTGGATCATGGACTTGCGGGAACCCGATTTTCTGTTTTTTCAGGTCATCGCCATAGAATTCCTCGATCTCGCGGCGGGTGCGGCGCACCATGATGTACTTGAGGACCCGATCCCGCAGTTCCTGGGCGTTTTCCCGCACGACCTCCACATATCGGGCCGCATCGTCCAGGCGGTGCAACCCATTCAGACGCTTGCGCAGCCGGGCGAAAAACCCCTCCAGATTGGGTAACCCGGGAATCGTGCTGTTGCGGGGCGGCTGGAACAGCTTTAACTGGCTGTAAATATCATCCAGCGTATTATTGTAAGGCGTCGCGGAAACCAGAATGACGCCCTTATTCTGGCAGATGCGAGTCAACAGTTCATAACGCTGCGTCGAATCGCCCTTGAAGCGATGCGATTCATCAATAAACACGTATTTGTAAAAATCAACGCCCTGCTGAAGAACTTCTTCCAGTTTGCCGATAGAAACGCATTGATGGCCGGGGACGCAAAAATCACGGAAGACGCGCGGCCACGAACCCGGACTGTTTTCATCCAATAAACTCGGCGGCGCGATCACCAGACACCGACCATCCAGTTGCAGGGCCAGCAACGCCGAAACAAAGGTTTTCCCCAAACCGACAACATCGGCGATAAACACGCCGCCATAGGTTTTAAGCATCTGCTGCGCGGTAAAAACGGCGTCCTCCTGATAGCGCAGCTTCCTGAAATTCGCTGGCAGGTTTTCCGGACTCAGCCGGGAACGGTCGCCCAGATAGTCACGGAAGTATTCCGCCAGAAATTTCAAATAGAGTTCATAAGGCGTGAAAAATGCAAACGGCGACTCGTGTTCCACTGCCTGAATAATCGTTTCATGCACCTCCCTGACATCCACTCCATCCGCCCAGAGTTCATTAAACCGGTGCAAAGCGTAGTCATGATCTTCCGGTTCGTTGAGCAGGACATTAAATTCCAGATTGCCCTCCAAACCGCTGTATGAAAAATTGCTCGACCCGGTGATCACATAGCCATGGTTGACATCCGGCAGTGGCTGCGCCGGCGTCATGATGTAAACCTTGGCATGAATATTCTGCTCACGATACAGCTTGACGGTCAGTTTGCCCGAACGAATCCACTCGATAAATTTGCGAACGCCGGTTTCAAGAGACAGCGAATCCTCCGCCTGAATCAACTCACTGCGCACCATGCCGCCGAAAATCCGCTTAATCTCGGCGGTAGACAGCGCGTTTTCCGGTACATTGTCCCTGGCGATTTGGAGCAACCCATAAACGACCTGCTCGTTTTTTAAACCGATCAGGATGCGGATTTTTTCGACCGATTCCAGTGCGGGGTAAAGCCGGAAAAAGCCGCTGATAAAAAAATAACCGACCAGGCAATCAAAATCCCGCGTCTTCGGCAAAATCGTCTTCAAACGCTGGCTCAGCGTGTTTTCACCCTGATTGGTCAGGAATTTTTTTGGAGAGACCGGGACGGATGCTGACATAACAGGTCAATGCAGGTCGGGAAAAACCGGCGGGAACATCGGCGGTGGTGAATGAATAATGATACCTCAGCACCGGTTTTTTTGCCCCAAAGAGCAACGAAAAACGGCCTCCCGGAATCACCGGGAAGCCGCAAGGAAAGGGGACGGAGGTAAAACCAGAATCGCGCCGCTTCAGCGGACCGCTGCCTGAGCCGGCTGCAAGTAGGAAATCGGCGCCTGCCGTTCGTCGCTGAAAGTAACTTCTTCCCAGGCGGTGCGGTCAGCCAGGAGATCGCGCAGCAACCGGTTGTTCAACGCATGACCAGACTTGTAGCCGGTGAACGCGCCGATCAGGCTGTGGCCCAGCAGATACAAATCGCCGATGGCGTCCAGAATCTTGTGCTTGACGAATTCGTCTTCGTAGCGCAGACCATCCTCGTTCAGGATGCGGTAATCATCCACCACAATCGCGTTGTCCAGCGTGCCGCCCAAGGCCAGCCGCCGTTCACGCAGATATTCAAGATCACGCACAAAGCCAAAGGTGCGCGCCCGGCTGACTTCCTTGACAAAGGAGGTGGTCGAAAAATCCACCACTGCGTGCTGATTGCGGCCCCGGAACAGCGGATGATCGAAGGAAATGGTGAACTCGACCTTGAACCCGTCGAACGGATCGAACTGCGCCCACTTGTCGCCCTCCTCGACCCGCACCGACTTCTTGATGCGGATGAAACGCTTGGGCGCGTTCTGTTCCTGAATGCCCGCCGACTGGATCAGAAAGACGAAGGGGCCAGCGCTGCCATCCATGATCGGCACCTCGGCGGCGCTCACGTCCACATAGGCATTGTCAATGCCCAATCCGGCGAACGCCGACAATAGATGCTCGACCGTCGAAATGCGGACCTGGCCCTTGATCAGCGAGGTGGACAGTTGGGTATCGCCCACATTCCGTGGGCGGGCCTTGATCTCAACCGGTTCGGGCAGATCAACTCGTCGGAACACAATGCCTGCATCGGGCGCCGCCGGGCGCAAGGTAATATAGACCTTATCGCCGGTGTGCAGACCGACGCCCGTTGCCCGAATGGCGTTTTTCAAGGTTCGTTGCCTAATCACATTAGGTCCCCCAACACGTCAATTGAACTGGAGCGTGGCATCGCGGCGCACGGCGCGGGTGCAAATTACGCCCCCATCCACCTTGTCCATCGGCCCATACGGCCAGCCGACCATGACCACGTCATCTTGCGTTGCGACAAAGATACCGCAATCCGTAGCTATACTGCAACTTGTTTCTCTTTAGCAACTGTTATTGTTGCTAAGTTGCTAAAACCACCGCTCCAGTTCTTGTACCGACCGTAGCTATTCACCTGCACCCCGACCGACTGATGAATCAAGGGCTTGGCGCGCGCCCCCGCTCAATCCGCTGGCCGACCGAGGGCCTGCCGCCGCAGGAACGCCGGAATATCCAAAATATCTTCGGGGTCAAGGTGCTCCCGCTCGGTCGAGAGATCACCGACCGCCTTCTGCCGGACGCTGGGCCGGTCGTGGTGGCCAGGGCTGTCGCCGCCAGGCCGCTGGGGAACCAGCTTGACACGCGGAATCGCCGCTTCCCGCTCGCGCACACTGGTGGTTTGCTTGACGGGCGCACCCTGACCGATACCGGTGGCGACGATGGTCACCCGCAATTCGTTGTGCATCTCGGGATCAATCGTGGTGCCGACTACGACGGTCGCATCTTCCGAGGCCAGTTCCCGAATCGTATTACCCACCTCGTCGAATTCGCCGATGGTCATGTCCATGCCGCCGGTAATGCTCACCAGCAAACCCTTGGCCCCGGCCAGACTGAAGTTTTCCAGCAATGGGCTGGCGATGGCGGCTTCGGCTGCCTCGCGGGCGCGTCCGTCGCCGACCGCTCGCCCGGTGCCCATCATCGCCATGCCCATTTCGGACATCACGGTGCGCACGTCAGCAAAATCCACGTTGATCAGGCCGGGATTGGTGATCATCTCGGCGATGCCCTGCACCGCACCCAGCAGTACGTCGTTAGCGGCTTTGAACGCGTCCAGCAGGCTGGCGCTTTTGCCCAGCACCGTTAGCAGCTTTTCATTGGGGATGATGATCAGCGAATCCACGGTTTCGCTCAGCGCGCGAATCCCGCCTGTAGCGACTTCCATCCGCTTCTTGCCCTCGAACGGGAACGGCTTGGTCACTACCGCCACCGTCAGGACGCCCATCTCCCGGGCCAGTTGCGCCACCACGGGCGCCGCGCCGGTGCCCGTGCCGCCGCCCATGCCGGCGGTGATAAACACCATGTCGGTGTTCTGCAATACCTCACGGATGCGCTCGCTGTCTTCCTGCGCCGCTTGCCGACCGACTTCGGGGTTGGCGCCCGCCCCCAGCCCCTTGGTGATGTTGTTACCGATCTGCAAGGTGACCGGCACCGCGCACGTCTTCAACGCCTGGGCGTCGGTATTAGCGCAGATAAAATCTACGCCCTCGATGTTGGCGCTCAGCATGTGCTTGACGGCATTGCTGCCGCCACCCCCTACCCCGATGACCTTGATGACTTCATGGTCGTGTTTCGGATCCGGCTTGCTATCCATCAGTTCAAACATAACCCGTTCTCCTCAATACAATAGTTCTCGACCCAGATGGCCCCAATTCAACCGTATTTAAAAATTGCCCTGAAACCAGCCCTTGATCCGGGTCCACCATCCCTTGTGGCCTGGTCTTGGCATCGGACCCGGCCGCCCCGGCCGGTTCTCATTTCCAAACAGCAGCAAACCCATCGCTGTGGCGTAGATTGGATTGCGCACCACATCCTGCGGCCCGGTTACGTCACGCGGTAGACCGCGCCGGATCGGCAGGTGCAGCACCTCCTCGGCCAGTTCGACGATGCCCGCGATCTGCGAACTGCCGCCGGTCAACACCACCCCGGCGGGGATCAAATGCTCAAAGCCGCTGCGTTGCAATTTGCCCAGCGCCACCTCGAACAGTTCTTCATAGCGCGGCTCCACTACCTCCGCGAGTTCGAGCCGGGACAGCGCCCGGGCCGCCCGGTCGCCGACGCCGGCTACCTCGATCCGTTCGTCGGACCGGGTCAGTTGCTTGAGGCAGCAGGCGTGTTTGATCTTGAGTTCCTCGGCGGCTGGGGTCGGGGTGTGGAAGGCCACCGCGATGTCGTTGGTCACCTGGTTGCCGGCAACCGGGATGACCTCGGTGTGGCTGATCGCACCATGGGTAAACACCGCCAGGTCGGTGGTGCCGCCGCCGATGTCCAGCAGGCAAACACCCAGTTCTTTCTCATCCGGGGTCAGCACCGCCCGGCTCGAGGCCAGCGGTTGCAGGATGACGTCGTCCACTTCCAACCCGCAGCGCCGCACACACTTGACGATGTTCTGCTCGGCGCTGATCGCACAGGTCACGATGTGAACGCGCGCCTCCAGCCGCACCCCGGCCATGCCGACCGGCTCCTGGATGCCTTCCTGACCGTCAATGATGAATTCCTGGGGCAGGATATGCAGAATCTTCTGGTCAGCCGGAATCGCCACCACCCGCGCCGCCTCGATCACCCGCTCCACATCCTCCGGGGCCACCTCATGATGCTTGATGGCGGTGACGCCGTGGGAGTTAAACCCGCGAATGTGGCTGCCGGAAATTCCGGTATACACCGAATGAATCCGGCAGCCCGCCATCCGTTCCGCTTCGTCCACGGCGTGCTGAATGGACTGGACGGTGGACTCGATGTTGACCACCACGCCCTTCTTGAGGCCGCGCGCCGGATGTGCGCTGATGCCCACTATATCAATCGTCCCATCCGGCTTGACCTCACCGACCACCACCACCACCTTGGAGGTGCCGATATCAAGCCCGACGATCAGACTCTGGTCTTCTTTTCTGGACATGACTGCTCCGTTTCCCGTCCCGTCTAACCCGCCGCCGGAATCGGCGGCGCTGTCTTCCAGCGCACGGCGAACCCGTTACCGTACCGCAAATCTACCACCGCGATCCGGTCCGCCTGGGCGGCCAGCACGCGCGGATAAAACTGGGCCAGCCGCTGCAACCGCTCTTCGAACCGTTCGTGCCCCAGATACACTTCCAGGCCGCTGTCAAAGGTCAGCCACCAGGCCCGGCGCTCGTCCTGCACGAGCTTCACCAGCGTCAGCCCCACCGGGTCCAGGCGGGTGTGGATATCACGCCACGCCTTGATCAAGGCCTTCTCACGGCCTTCGGGACCGATCAGGCGTGGCCAGGGTCCTGACTGGCGCACCGCGACCGGACGGAAGCGATGACCATTGACATCCACCATTTCCCCACGCTCGCCCCAGTAGCCGAAGGCCACCCGTTCGCGCAGTTGAATTTCCACCGTATCCGGCCAGCCGCGCCGCACCGCGACTTCCTCAACCCACGGGTCAGCCGCCAATGCCGTGCGCAACTCATCCAGATTAGCGACAAAGAAATTCTGACCCAGGTAGGCCTGGGCCAGCGGCTGCAAGTCCGCTTCATTCAGGTTACGCAGTTCACCCTCGACCCGGACCTGGCGCAACGGAAACGCGCCCGGCTCGCGCAGCGCGCGAATCCCGGCGTCCAGACCGAAGCCAACCGCGGCCAGCACCAGCGCCACGCCCAACCCGCGCAGCCACGGTTTCCACGCCGTCCAGCGCGGTTCCGCTGGGTGCGCGGGTTCGCGTTTGAGCGACGTGGCCCCCCGGCGGCGCCCGCGTCCGAATCCCATGATCGCCCCCCGCTTAGTTGGGCCGCGCCAGGCTGGTTTCCAGAATGCGCCAGACCAGGTCCGCGAAACTCAAACCGGCCACGCGCGCCGCCAGCGGCACCAGGCTGTGATCGGTCATGCCCGGTACGGTGTTGACTTCCAGCAACCAGGGGCGGTCCTGGGCGTCCACCAGCAAATCCACCCGACCCCAGCCGTAGCCGTCCACCGCGGCAAACGCCCGGCGAACGAGTTCCCGCAATTCAGCTTCGCGCGCGGCGGGCAGACCGCAGGGGCAGAGATAGCGGGTGTCGTCGGCGTGGTACTTGGCTTCGTAGTCGTAAAAGGCGCGCGGCGTTTCCAGCCGGATCAACGGCAGCGCCTCGCCCTGCAACAGACCGCCGGTGTATTCCTGGCCCACGATCCACGGCTCGACCAGTACTGGCGAGTTGCAGGCGGCGGCCCGCTCCCAGGCCACCTGAAACTGGGCCGGATCGTCCACCCGGCTGATGCCGATGCTGGACCCCTCGCGGGACGGCTTGACCGCCAGCGGCAGACCCAGCTCATTCGCAGCATCCGCCAGTTCCGCCGCACTTTCGACCAGGCGCCAGGGCGGTGTTGGCAGGCCCGCGCCGATCCAGACCTGCTTGGTGCGCAGCTTGTCCATGCCCAGCGCCGAAGCCAGCACTCCGCTGCCGGTGTAGGGCAGGCCCAGCAGATCCAATGCGCCCTGCATCACCCCGTCCTCGCCGCCGCGACCGTGCAGGACGATGAACGCCCGGTCGAAACCGCCCTCGGCCAGCACCTCCAAAATTCCACGATCCACGTCAATACCGTGCGCATCCACGCTGCGCGCCTGCAACGCCCGCAACACCGCCTGGCCGCTGACCAGCGACACCGCCCGTTCCGCCGACCAGCCGCCCATCAGCACCGCGACCTTCCCGAAGGCCGCCGGATCGCTCACCGTCCGCTGTTGTGTCTGTTGCATCCGCCCCCCTCCGAACAGTGATAGTGATTAGTGATTAGGTGATTTCCTGGAAAGATTATACCTGTGGGGCCAGGAGGGACACGGCGGCGCCGTGTCCCTACCGAGGTTCACGCTGCGCCCGGTAAGCCGTCGCGCCCCAGTTGCACCGCCATCGCGCCGATGTCACCCGCGCCCATCATCAGCAGCAGATCGCCATCGCGCAGCAGGCCCGGCAACGCCGCCGGCAGATCGGCAATCCGCTCGACGAAGATCGGGTCCACCTTGCCGCGCACCCGGATCGCCCGGCTCAGACTGCGCCCGTCGGCGCCGGGAATGGGTTTTTCACCAGCGGGATACACGTCCAGCAGAATCAGGGTGTCCACTTCGGACAGCACCTGAGCGAAGTCGTCGAACAGGTCGCGGGTGCGGGTAAACCGGTGCGGCTGAAACGCCAGCACCAGCCGCCGTTCCGGCCAGGCGCCGCGCAGCGCATTGAGCACCGCCTGAATCTCGCGCGGATGGTGGCCGTAATCGTCCATCACGGTCGCCCGCCCGCCGTCCGGCAGCTTCAACTCGCCGTGTTGCTGGAACCGGCGGCCAATGCCCTGGAAGTTCAGCAGGGCGCGGCGGATCGCAGGTTCCGAGACCCCCAGTTCGTTCGCCACCGCGATGGCCGCCAGCGCGTTCAACACGCTGTGCCGGCCCGGCAGATTCAGGGTAATCGGCAACGGGGTCTCCAGATTGGGCAGATGCGCCAGGAAGCGGGTGCGCAATCCGTCCTGGACGATGTCGGTGGCCCGGGCGTCGCAATCCTCGCCCGTGCCGTAGGTCAGCACGGGCCGGCTCAGGCGCGGCAGGATCGCCTGCACCTGCGGATCGTCGGCGCACAGCACCGCCAACCCGTAGAAGGGCAGGTGATGCAGGAACTCAATAAAAGTCGTGCGCAGCCGCTCGAAATCGCCGCCGTAGGTCGGCAAATGATCGGCGTCAATGTTGGTGACCACCGCCACCATCGGTTGCAGGAACAGAAACGAAGCGTCGCTCTCGTCGGCCTCGGCCACCAGATAGCGGCCTGCGCCCAGTTTGGCGTTCGCGCCGGCGCTATTGAGCCGGCCGCCAATGACGAAGGTCGGGTCCAGTCCGCCCTCGGCCAGCAGGCTGGCGATGAGGCTGGTAGTCGTGGTTTTGCCGTGGGTCCCGGCCACCGCCACGCCGTAGCGGAACCGCATCAATTCGGCCAGCATCTCGGCGCGCGGAACTACCGGAATCCGCGCCGCCCGCGCCGCCATCACTTCGGGATTGTCCTCGGCGACTGCGCTGGAAATCACCACCGCATCGCAATCGGCAATGTGCTCGGCGACATGACCCTGATAAATGGTTGCGCCCAACTGGGCCAGCCGCGCTGTCACCGCGCTGGCGCGCAGGTCGGAGCCGGACACGCGATAACCCAGATTCAACAGCACCTCGGCGATGCCGCTCATGCCGGCCCCGCCGACGCCGACGAAGTGAATCTGACGAATCCGGCGCATGTCGCGCCAGGCTTCGGGAATGGTCCTGATGACCGGTTTATCCATAGGTTCTGTTCTCATTCACATCCATCGTTCAGGAGCGCGCCCGTTCCAGGCACATCCGCGCCACCTGTTCGGCAGCTTCAATTTTCGCCAGACGCCGGGCAGCCTGCGCCATGGTCAGCAGGCGGGCCCGGTCGCCGAGCCGCTCGCGCAGCGCAGCAGCCAGCCGTTCGGCGTCCAACTCCGCCTGCTGGCGAATCAGCGCCGCGCCGCCCTGCTCCAGAAACCGGGCGTTGGCGGTCTGGTGGTCGTCCACCGCGAACGGAAACGGAATCAACACCGCGCCGACTCCCGCCGCCGCCAGTTCGGCAATCGTCAAGGCTCCGGCCCGGCACAGCACCAGATCCGCCCAGCCGTAAGCCTCCGCCATATCCTCGATGAACGGCGTCAACCGCGCCGTCATCCCAGCCTCCCGATACGCCGTTTCGGCGGCCTCATGCAACTGACCGCCGGCCTGATGCCAAACCTCCGGGCGCTCATCATCGCCCAGCAGCGCCAGCGCCTGCGGCACAAGCTGATTCAGCGCCAAGGCACCCTGACTGCCGCCCAGCACCAGCAACCGCGTCCGGCCGCTGCGACCCGCCCAGCGTTGTTCCGGCGGCGGCAGTGCGGCGATGGCGGCTCGCACCGGATTGCCAACAGTGACCGCCCGCCGCGCTGGGGGAAAGGTCTGGGGAAACGCTTCCAGCACCTGGCTGGCGAACCGGGCCAGCCAGCGATTGGTCAGGCCGGCAATAGCGTTCTGTTCATGCACCACCAGCGGAATGCCCAGCCACCGGGCCATCATCCCGCCGGGGCCGCTGGCGAAACCGCCCATGCCCAGCACCACGCGCGGGCGCACGCGGCGCAGAATCGCGCTGGCCTGCCACAGTGCCCGCCCCAGCATCAGCGGCGTCCGCAGTTTCCGGCCCAGTCCCTTGCCGCGCAGACCGCTCACCTCGATCCATTCCACCGGGATGCCGGCCTTGGGCACGAGCGTCGCTTCCAAACCTTGTCGGGTTCCCATCCACGTCACCGGCACGCCGCGCGCCCGCAGCCGCTCGGCGACCGCCAGCGCCGGGAACACGTGGCCGCCGGTGCCACCGGCCATGATGAGCACTGGGCGCCCGTCGCTCATTCCTCGTGCACTCCCCCGGCGCGGGTCTCGACATCAATCCGCAACAGCACCGCCAGCGTCATGCACATCACCACCACGCTGCTGCCGCCATAGCTCATCAGCGGCAGGGTCAGTCCCTTGGTCGGCAGCACGCCCATGTTGACGCCCATGTTGAACAGCGCCTGGATGCCAAACCACAGGCCGATGCCGTAGGCCAGCCAGGCCGAAAATTTCAGATCCAGCCGTTCGGCCCGCCGCCCGATGGCAAAAGCCCGCCACACCAGAGTCATGAACAGAGCGATGACGATCAGGATGCCGATCAGCCCCAGTTCCTCGGCCAGCACCGCGAACAGAAAATCGGTATGGGCTTCCGGCAAATAAAACAGCTTCTCCACGCTGGAACCCAGCCCGACCCCGAACCACTCGCCGCGCCCAATGGCGATCAGCGAATGGACCAACTGGTAGCCGGTGGTTTCCGGGTTCGCCCAGGGATTGAGAAAGCTTAAAACCCGCTCCAGCCGGTAGGGCGAGGACACGATCAACACCGCCATCACCGCCACGGTCCCGACCTGCAAACCGCCAAACTGCCAGAGATTGACGCCGGCCAGAAACACCATGCCCAGCACAGTCGCCATCAGCACCACCACGCTGCCGAAATCCGGCTCCAAGAGCAGCAGCACCGCCAGCACCCCCAGCACCACCATGGGCCGGAACAGCGCCAGCGCCGAGGTGCGAAAATTGGCGGTTCGCAATTCCTCGCCATGCCGTTTGAGATAGCCAGCGACGTAGATCAGGGCAAACAGCTTGGCGATTTCCGACACCTGGACATTAATCAGGCCAACGCCGATCCAGCGCGTACTGCCGTTCACCTCTTTGCCGATGCCCGGAATCAGCACCAGGACCAGCAAACCCACCGCCGCCAGCAGCAGCAGTGGCCCGGCTTGCCGCCAGCGCGCTACCGGAATCTGGAAGACCACCCCGGCCAACAGCAGGCCAAACCCCGCAAACAGGCCCTGACGCCACAGGAAATAAAACGGCTGACCGGTCTGGCGGTCCGCAATCGGCATCGAAGCCGAAGTCACCATCAGCAGGCCTAGCGCCAGCAGCAGCAGGGCGGAAACCAGCACCCAGGGATCGGGAAACGGCAACACCGCCCGCCCCTCGCCGGCCAGCGGCAGCTTGTGATTTCGGTTCGTGGGAATACTGGCGGCGGCGCTTAGCATTCGGGCAATCTCCGCACCGCAGCGGCGAACACCGCGCCACGTTCTTCGTAACCGCTGAACATGTCGAAACTGGCGCAGGCCGGCGACAACAGCGCGCTATCGCCCGGCTGGGCCAGTTGCGCCGCTACCGCCACCGCCGCCTCCATATCCGCCGCGACCTGGAGCGGAACACTGTCGCCCAGTGCGGCGGCGATCAGCGGCGCATCGCGGCCGATCAGCACCACGGCTCGCGCCTTGTCGGCCAGCGCCGCCCGCAGCGGGCTGAAATCCTGATTTTTGCCGTCGCCGCCCGCGATGAGCACGACCTGGCCTGGCACGCCGCGCACCGCCGCTGCTGTCGCGCCGACGTTGGTGCCCTTGGAATCGTCGAACCAGCGCACGCCGCCGCGTTCCCGCACCAGCACGGTGCGATGCGCCAGGCCGGTAAATTCGCGCAGCGCCGCCCGCATTCCCTCCCGGCTCAAACCCAGCACGTGACCCATGGCCAGCGCCGCCAGCGCGTTGGCCAGATTGTGATCACCGCTGATTTTCAATTCCGAGGCGGCGATCCAGCATTCCGGGCCGTAGGCCAGCCAGGTTTCGCCAGCTTCCTGGCGCAATCCAAACTCGCCGGCGCCCGGCTCGGCCAGGGTGAAACGCACCACCTGGCGGCCCGGTTCAACCATCGCCATCACCACCGGATCGTCGGCGTTGACCACCATCGTCCCATCGCCCCGAAATACCCGTCGCTTGGCGGCGATGTAGTCGTCCAGTTTGGCGTAACGGTCCATGTGGTCCGGGCTGAGGTTCAACACCGTCGCCACCCGCGCGTTCAGGCTGTAGGTGGTCTCCAACTGAAAACTGGACAGTTCCAGCACGTACAGTGCGGGCGCTGCGCCGGCATTGTGTTCGTCGTGCAACCACAATTCCAATGCCGGCGTGCCGAGATTGCCGCCCACCGCCGCCCGAACCCCGGCCCGCTCCGCCATCAACCCCAGCAGGGTAGTGACCGTGCTCTTGCCGTTGGAGCCGGTGATGGCCGCAACGGGAACTTCGGTCAACCGGGCCAGCAACTCGATGTCGCCCCAGACCGGCGCACCGCGCGCCGTCGCCTCGGCAATGACTGGCGTTGCTATCGCCACTCCCGGACTGACCAGCAGCCGCGTTGCGCCCGCGAACACCGCCGGGTCAAAACCGCCCAGATAGCAGGGCGCGTCGGGAAATTCTTCCCGTAGCGCCGCCAGTCCCGGCGGATCAGCGCGGCTGTCGGTCACGGCGAACGTCGCGCCCAGCGCATGCAACGCCCGCGCAGCGGACAAGCCGCTCTTGCCGAGTCCGACCACCAGCGTCATACCTGCCAATTCCAGTTGCCGCATACGTTTTCTTAACCTTTCGCCTTTCGCCTTCAGCGAATCTTCAGCGTCGCCAAGCCGATCAACACCAGCATGATGGTGATGATCCAGAAGCGGACGATGACCCTGGGTTCCGGCCAGCCCTTCAGTTCAAAATGGTGGTGCAGCGGAGCCATGCGGAAAATGCGCCGGCCGGTCAGCTTGAACGAGGCCACTTGCAGGATGACCGACACGGTTTCCATCACGAACACCCCGCCCATCACGAACAGCACCAGTTCCTGGCGCACCGCCACCGCCACCACGCCCAGCGCCGCGCCCAGCGCCAGCGCCCCGACGTCGCCCATGAACACCTGAGCCGGATAAGCGTTGAACCAGAGAAAGCCCAGCCCGGCCCCCACCATCGCCGCGCAGAACACCATCATTTCGCCCACGCCGGGCACGTGGGGAATGCCCAGATAGTCGGCGAAGATTCGGTTGCCGGAGGCGTAGCAAAACACCGCCAGCGCCCCGGCGACCATGGCGGTCGGCACGATGGCCAGCCCGTCCAGCCCATCGGTGAGATTGACGGCGTTGCTGGAACCGACGATGACGAAATAGGTCAGCGGGATGAACAGCCAGCCGAGATTCAGGGCGACGTTCTTGAAGAACGGCACGATCAACTGGGTCTCCACCGGCGCCTGGGCGGTGAAGTACAGCAGCAGCGCCGCCGCCAACCCGACGCCGGATTGCAAGGAATATTTGGCGCGCGCCGACAACCCCTTGGAATTGCGCAGCACCAGTTTCTTGTAATCATCCAGCCAGCCGATGGCGCCAAACGCCAGCGTGGTTAACAACACGATCCAGACATAGCGGTTGCGCGGGTCCGCCCACAGCAAGGTGGCAACGGCGATGGCGACCAGAATCAGCGCCCCGCCCATGGTCGGAGTGCCGGCCTTGGATAAATGGCTTTTGGGACCGTCCTCGCGGATGTGCTGGCCGATCTGGTCGCGGCTCAGCCGCTGGATCATGCTTGGCCCGACGAGCAGCGCAATCGCCAGCGCCGTGAGCACGCCCAGAATCCCGCGCAGCGTCAGATACTGAAAGACGTTGAAGCCACTGTAAAAATGATCGGCCAACCACTCGGCCAGCAGCATCAGCATCAGCCGTGTCCCCCCAGGTTCGCGGAGGGTTCCCCCGCCATCAACGCCGCGACCACCCGCTCCATCCGCATCCCGCGTGAACCCTTGACCAGGACAACAGGCGAATCACCGTCCTGTCGAAGGTCATCGTTTAGCTTGGCGACGAGCGGATCCACGCCCTCGAAATGCAAACCGCCGGTTCCGAACGCTGCGACCGCTGCCCGACTGTGTTCGCCCAGGGCGTACAGCCGCTCGAACCCTGCGCCCCTGGCTTCGCTCCCGGAGCGGGCGTGTAATTCATCCGCCGCCGGCCCCAGCTCCCGCATGTCGCCCAGCACCAGCCACTTGCGGCCCGGCCCGGCGCCGACCGCTTCCAGCGCCGCCGCCAGCGAGGCCGGATTGGCGTTATAGGCGTCGTGGATCACCGCGCCGCCGTGACGACCCGGCAGGCGTTGTAGCCGACCGCCGACGCCATGCAAACCTTCCAGTCCCCGACGAACATCTTCCAGCGTTGCGCCGACCGCCAGCGTCGCCGTCGCCGCCGCCAGCGCATTGCGGACGTTGTGCCGGCCCGGCACGGGCAACTCAATATCGGCCTGTTTACCGCCCGCGTGTAACCGGAACCGGTTGCGGGCGGAATCCAGCATTTCCCCGCGCACCGCTGCTGGCCGGTCCAGCCCGAAATCCATGATCCGCCGGCCCGGATTCAATCCGGCCCAGTAGTCGGCGTACTCGTCATCGCGGTTGATCACCGCCACGCCATCCGGTCGCAGCCCCTGGAAAATCTCGCCCTTGGCGCGCGCCACCCCCGCCACATCGCCGAAGCCTTCCAGATGACACGGGCCAGCGTTGTTGATGATCGCTACGTCGGGTTGCGCCAGCCCGGTCAAATAGGCGATTTCGCCGGGATGATTGGCGCCCATCTCGATCACGGCATGGTCATGTTCGCCGTTCAGCCGCAACAGGGTCAGCGGCACGCCGATGTCATTATTGAGATTGCCCTCGGTCGCCAGCGTCCGCCCGCGAACCCGCAAAATAGCCGCAATCATTTCCTTGAGCGTGGTCTTGCCGTTGCTGCCGGTCAGGGCGATCAGCGGCCCGGTGAAGCGGGAACGCCACGCCGCCGCCAGTTGGCCCAGCGCCAGCCGGGTATCGGCCACCCGCAGTTGCGGCAGCGGATCGGCCACCGGCCGGCTGACCAGCGCCGCGACGGCGCCTCGCTCGCGGGCAGCAGTGATGAAGTCATGGCCGTCGAAATTTGGCCCGGTCAGCGCCACGAACAGCGCGCCGGTGGACAACTGGCGGCTGTCGGTGCTGACCGTGGTAAAAACCACATCAGCGTCGTTCGCCGCGCCATTCAGCAGGCGCGCGGCTTCGTAAAGTGACAAGGGTGAAAAAGCCTGGGTCATTTCTATTTGTTCAAGTCTTTGTTTTGATGGATAAACCGTCAAGGACCACGGCGCGATCACTGAAGGGGAATCGTTGCGCGCCAATAATCTGATAATCCTCATGCCCCTTCCCGGCGATGAGCACGATGTCGCCGGCTTCGGCTTCGGTCAGCGTGTGGAGAATGGCGGCGCGGCGGTCGCGGATCACTGCCGCCGTCTCAGGTCGCTGCATCCCGGCCAGAATGGCGGCGACGATCCGGTCCGGGTCCTCGGTGCGCGGATTGTCGTCAGTGACGATCACCCGGTCGGCCAGCCGCTCAACCGCCGCCCCCATCAATGGCCGCTTGCCGGCATCGCGGTCGCCGCCACAGCCGAACACGCACCACAGCCGACCGCCGCCGTGTTCGCGCAGAGCAGTCAACGCCTGCTCCAGGGCGTAAGGCGTATGGGCGTAGTCAATCACCGCCAGCGGTTCGCCGGGACCGCCGCCCAGCCGCTCCATCCGCCCCGACGCCGTGGCGGTTTGCGCCAGCCGTGCCAGCGCCTCGGTCAGCGGCCATTCCAGCGCCAGCAGGGTCGCCAGCGTCGCCAGCAGGTTATGGGCGTTGAACCGCCCCAGCAGACCGGCCCGCAACACGCCATCGCCCCAGGACGAACGGATACGCAACTGCAAACCAGCGGGTGACAGCTCCAGGTCTTCGCCCCAGACGAACTGCTCCAGCCACTCCGGCCGCGCGCCCAGACCGTAACCCACCAAGCGGGAGCGGTCGGACCAGTCGGCAGCGATGGCGCGTCCGAAGGCGTCATCCAGATTCAGCACCGCCCAGCGGGGCTGGCTGTCGAAAAACAGCCGGCGCTTGGCCGCCGCGTAGGCTTCCAGCGTCCCGTGGTAGTCCAGATGATCGCGGGTCAGATTGGTCAGCCCCGCCACCGCGAACTCGACCCCGTTCACTCGCCCCTGATCCAGCGCATGGGAAGAAACTTCCATCGCCGCATACCGCCGACCTGCCGCGACCAGTCCTGCCAGCCAGCGCTGCACGCTCAGCGCATCCGGCGTCGTGTGCAGCGACGGTTCGGTCGCGCCATACACGCCCGCGCCCAGCGTGCCCAGAATGCCGCACGGCCCACGCTCCGCGTCGCTCAACGCCTGGGCGATGAAGTGGGCGCAGGAGGTTTTGCCGTCGGTGCCGGTGACGCCGACCACCTGAAGTTGCCGCGACGGCTCGCCATAAAACCGGCTGGCGATCCGCCCCAGCTTCTGGCGCAGTTCCGGCACGGCCAGCAGCGGCGACGCCGCATCCGCTCCCGGCAACGAACCCGCGTAAGGTGGCTCCCACAGCACCGCCTGCGCGCCCGCCGCCCGCACCGCGTCCAGAAATTCCAAACCGTGCCACCGCCCGCCGCGCAGCGCGAAAAACAGGTCGCCCGGCCGCACTGCACTGCTGTCCGCCGCCAGTCCGCTCACCGGCAAGTCGGCCAACACGGCGGGCGTCTCGGCGAAGCCGGCGAGCAGCGCGCCCAGGGTCATTGACGCCGCAGGCTTCATGGCGTCGCGCCCTTTGCTGGTGGCTCGCTCCCGGCCAAGCGCAGGTTCGGCAAGTCATCCGGCGTGACGTTGAGAAGGCGCAACGCCCCGCCCATGGTCGCGCTGAACACCGGCGCCGCCACCGTGCCACCGTAATAGGCCCCACTCTTGGGTTCATCAATCAGGATCACCATCACCAGACGGGGATCGCTCGCCGGGGCCATACCCGCGAACAGCGCAAAGTAACGGCTGGTATAGCGACCGCCGATGCTCTTGCGCGCCGTACCGGTCTTGCCCGCCACCCGATAGCCCGGCACGCTGGCTTTCAAACCGGTGCCCTGTCGGGTCACCACCTCCTCCATCATCGCCCGCACCTGGCGCACCGCCCGTGCCGATAGCACCCGCCGCTCATCCGCCGGACCGAGCGGCTGCTCGCGCTTGATCAGGGTCAGCGGCCGCCGCACCCCATCCGCCGCCAGCACGGTATAGGCCTGGGCCAGTTGCAGGATGGTGAGGGAAAAGCCATACCCGAAGGAGTGATTGGCATGACCGATTTCCGCCCACTTGCTGAAATGGCGCAGCACGCCAGCCTGTTCACCACTCTTTCCCGCTACCCCGGTCGGCACGCCGAAACCCAGATTCTTGTACAACTGCCAGAGCCGCTCAGCCGGCATGGACAAGGCAACCTTGCTGGTGCCGACGTTGCTGGATTTGCTGATGACGTGGGTAATGTCGAGGACCCCATAGTTGTGGGTATCGCGCACCGTGTAGCGCCCGATCCGCATCGGCGCGGTATTCACCCGCGTACTGGGCGTCCACTTGCCGCTTTCCAGACCCATGGCAATCGTGAAGGGCTTGACGGTGGACCCCGGTTCGCACACGTCGGTGATCGCTCGGTTACGCAGCAGGTCGCCGTGCAGCTCGGCGCGGTTATTAGGATTACCGGCGGGCTGATTCACCATCGCCAGAATTTCCCCGGTACGCACGTCTGCGATCACCGCCGCGCCAGCATTGGCCTTGTTTTCCAGCACGGCGGTCTTGAGCGCGCGGTAGGCCAGGTATTGCAGGCGCCGGTCAATGCTCAGCGTCAGCGTCTGGCCCGGTTGCGGCGCTCGCAAGTTCTCCACTTCGGCCACCACCCGGCCCAGCCGGTCCTGGATCACCCGCTTCTGGCCTGGCGTCCCGCGTAACTGGTCCTCGAACGCCTTTTCCAAGCCTTCCTGGCCGGCATCGTCAATGTCGGTAAAACCCAGCAGATGCGAAGTCACCTCGGCGTCCGGGTAATAACGGCGGTATTCGCGCCGGGCGTACACGCCGGGAATGTCGAGCTCCAGAACCCGCTGGGCCGCACTGGGGGCCATGTGCCGGCGCAGCCAGGCGAACCGGCTGCGGCCAGTGAGTTTTTGCTCCAGCTCCGCCATCGTCATTTCCAGCGCTGTCGCCAGTTGTGGCCACCGTTCGCGCTGGTTGAGAAATTCCCGTGGATCCACCCAGATCGAATCCACCGGCGAACTGACCGCCAAGGGTTCGCCATTGCGATCCAGAATCATGCCCCGGTGCGCGGGCACATCCACCGCCCGCACGAAGTACGCATCGCCCTTGTTCTGGAAAAAATCGGTATTGATCACCTGCATATACGCGGCGCGCGCCACCAGGCCGCCCGCCGCCGCGCCCAATAAGCCCAGCACCAAACCCTGGCGGGTCGTAGTGCGGGCGAACGCAGCCAGCGCGCGCAGCGCCTGGGGAACCCTGCCGACCGGCAGCGGATTCAGGGGGGCGCGATGTACAGAATCGCGCCGGGATCCGGCGTAACCATGTTCAGCCGCGTTCGCGCCACCGCCTCGACCGCCGCGTCCGTCTCCAGCGTGCTTTGTTCCAGCTTTAATAATTCCCATTCCACTTCGAGAGTGTCTCGCTCCGCCTGCAATTTCCGCAATTCAATAAACAGGCGCCGATTAGTGTGCTGGGTGTAAACCACCCCCACGCCGGACGCCAGCACCGCGCCCGTCAACGCCACCACTAACAGGAACTGACCTTTCATAATCGCCGTTCAGCCACCCGCAACACTGCACTGCGGGCGCGAGGGTTGGCGGCAATTTCCGCCGCGTTCGGCCGAACCGCCCGCCCGATCAGGCGCAAAGTCATCCCCTCTGGTCCTCCCTGTACCGGCAGATCCAGCGGCCATTCCCGCCCCCGCGCCTGGTCCCGCATGAACCGCTTGACCACTCGATCCTCCAGAGAATGAAAGCTGATCACCGCCAGCCTTGCGCCGGGCGCCAGCGCCTGCACTGCCTGGGGCAGCGCGGCTTGCAACTGGCCCAGTTCATCGTTAACCGCGATGCGGATGGCCTGAAACGCACGGGTGGCCGGATGCTGGCCGGGTTCACGGGTCGGTACGGCGGCGGCGACGAGTTCCGCCAGTTGCGCCGTAGTGACAATCGGCGCTCGCTGACGGGCCGCGACCAGGGCGCGAGCCACCCGCCGGTGAAAGCGTTCCTCACCCCATTCCGCCAACACGCGATCCAGTTCAGCTTCCTCCACCCGGGCCAGCCACACGGCGGCGCTGATCCCCGCATCCGGGTCCATTCGCATATCCAGCGGGCCATTCCGGCCAAAGCTGAAACCGCGCGCCGGTTCATCAAACTGTGGCGAAGAGACCCCCAGATCGAACAGCATCCCATCCAGACGCCCGGTCAAACCCTTTTCAGTGATGATTTGCCCCAACTGGCCAAAAGAGCTGCGCACGAAGGCAAACCGCGCATCGGTTCCGAACCGGGTCCGCGCGCACCGCTCCGCCGCTGGATCGCGGTCCAGCGCCAGCAACCGGCCCGCTGGTCCGAGCGCCGCCAGAATCGCTGCTGCATGACCGCCCCGGCCAAAGGTAGCGTCCAGATAACAGCCCGCTGGCCGCAGGTTCAATCCGGCCAGGGCTTCGGCCAGCAGCACCGGTTGGTGGGGCAGCGCGGCTGAATCCATCATGGCTAGAACGCCAGCGCATCCAGTTCGGGCAGGGATTCACCGTCGTCAGATCCACCCGCCAGCAACGCTTCGCGCCAGTCATTCCACGCCTGCTCATTCCAGATCTCGAATTTGTTGCCCTGTCCCACCAGTACGACCCGTTTTTCCAAATGAGCGAATTCACGCAACGGCGCCGGCAACAGAATCCGGCCGCTGGCGTCCAGGGCGCATTCTTCAGCGTGTCCCAGCAACAACCGTTTCAGGGCGCGGGCGCGCGGGTTGGTACTGGAAAGCTGGATGAGTTGGCGCTCGATGTCTTCCCAAACCGGCAGTGGATAAAGCAACAGGCAGCGGTCGCGGTCAATGGTCAACACCAACTGGCCACCGGCTGCTTCCAGTAATGGCTGGCGGTATTTGGCGGGCACTGCCAGCCGGCCCTTGCCATCCAGCGATAACGGATTAATCCCCCGGAACAAGGCTGCGTCTCTTCATGCGCCAGCTTTATCCTGTCGTCCCACTTTTTCCCACTTTCTACCACTCACTATAGGTAGATGCCCCGGTTTCTGTCAAGAAACGCCACTAAATAAAAATTTAAAAAAACACTTTATATTCAAGTTGTTATTTATTTTCAAAAAACATGGGATTTGCATTGTCACTGAAAACGCGACATGGATAAGCGACAGCGGTCAGGGTAATTGAGGAAAACCGGGAGGCTGACCGAGAAAGCCTACAGGACTTTCAGTCAGGGCATTGAGGGGGGGAAAAGGGAACCGGCCTGTAAGCCGGGTTCTGTCGAGGACGGTCATTCCTCTGCGGCGCCTGTCGCCAGACACCTGTAGCGACCTACCCAGGAGCCGTGCGGACCACACGTAATTGCTCCTCTATTTGGTCTTGCTCCGGGCGGGGTTTACCGTGCCGCGCCTGTTGCCAGCCGCGCGGTGCGCTCTTACCGCACCTTTTCACCCTTGCCAGTTCTTGCGAACGTAGGCGGTGTATTTTCTGTGGCACTTTCCGTCAGCTTGCGCCGCCCAGGCGTTACCTGGCGCCCTGTCCTGTGGAGCCCGGACTTTCCTCCATATCGCATGGCGATACAGCGACCGTCCGGCCGGTTCCCACGGCGTAGTGTCCACGGACGGGCGCTGATTGGCAAGGCCGGCCATCATCAAAACACAGGGGTTTACCCAAGGATCATTTTTTCTTCTGGTTCCGACCGTAGATGTTGCCGACCACGGCGCCGGCCGCACCGCCGATGATTGCACCCGTTCCGGCGCTGCCGCCACTCAACCCACCGATAGCCGCGCCGCCCAGCGCACCGATGGCCGCGCCGCTCAGCGTGCTCTGCTCAGTAGGCGTCATGTTGGTGCAGCCGACGCTGAGGGCGAGGGCGGGAACCGTGAACCAATAAGCGATCTTCTTCATGGTTTACTCCTTCTGCGCCTTGGGCGCGCTGGATGCTGCAGGCTTGGTTCCGGGCGCAACCAGTTCGAACCAGATGACTTCAAATACCGCCCGCTGCTGCTGGTCGGGATTGGCCTGGTAATAAGCATTCACCTTTTCCGCGAGTTGCGACACGGTCATGCCATCCAGCGCCTTGACCAGCCTGGGAACAGTAGTGCGGTGCTTGGGATTGGGGCCACTCAACTGGTATTCGACCATCGCCATGTTCAGGATGCCGAGCACGTAGGCTCGCCGCTCGGTATCGGTGGCTTTTGACCAGTGTTCACCGGTGGCAAACTGCCATTCCTGCTTGGCCGGCGTCGCAGATTGCGCGGGCTGGGATTCGGCGGGTTTGGCGGCGGGCGGCGCGGGTTCGGCCGCCTGGACCATGGACCCGCCAGCCAGGCTTGCAGTCAGGCCGAACGAAAGCAGCATTGGCGTAAAACGACGTTTTTTCAGCATAGAGATCCTCCTTGGGAGGGGTGGGTTCGACAGAAAAATCCGGGCTATGGATTGGCCGGAGTCGCCTTGCGTTCCTGCCAGCGGCTATACCACCAAGCCCAGGTAAAGTAAGCGGCGACGGCCACGATGCCGATCAGCACCAGCAGGGGAGCCAGGTTTTGCAGGATCAACATACCGAGCGCCGCAGCGGCCAGCGTGGCGGCGACCAGGCACAGTCGCCAGTCAACGTAGACGCCAGCCAGAAAAGTACCGAGCGTGGTGATCGCCATCAGCAGAAAACTGACTTGCCGACCATCAAGGGCATCCGCCAGGCTCGAACCAGAGGCGGCGAACGCCATGTGCATCGTGAGCAGCACCCCAACCCAGTGCAAGATCTGTCGCCCGATGTGCAGCAACCGGGCTTTCAGGGTGGATTCGACCTCGGGCCACTGGATCATGATGCAGATGAGGCCGAAGGTGAGCGGAATCAGCCGTTGCCAATACCAGCGGCTGCCTTCGGTATCGGAAAACGTGTAGGCGGCGCCGATCAAGGCCAGCACGATCATCAGGTAGAAGCCGATGCTGTGAAGACTGAACAGCCGCCGCAAGAGACTGGTTTGGGTTTGGGGTGGTTCGGTTGGAATCAGTTCGAGTTCGGGCATGACAGGTTCCTTGCGTGCGATTTAAGTCAACGGTTGGACGGTGTCCTTAATTAGAGCATACCCCGCCGATAAAGCGGGCGGCGGCGTCCAGCACAGCCTCTCGCACCTGATGGTGGGGCACATGGCCACACGCGGGCAGCCACAGAATTTCGGCGGGTCCGGCCACGCCAGCGGCGATGACGTCCACTTGGGCGCGGGTGGCGTATTCATCGTCTACACCCTGGATGATCAGGGTTGGACAGACGATGCGAGACAATTCCGCTTCCATATTCCAGTCGCGGCGGCTGGCGCGCAGCCAGGTATCGCCCCAGCCCCGGAACATGGTTTCCGTGTTGGCGCCATGGTAGCGCCGCAATCCATCTTTTAATGAACCTTGTTCGTAGATTTCAACAGCGGCGCGGATGCCGGCCAGACACACGTTCTCGACGAACACGTGCGCCGCCTCGCTGATCACGGCGCGAGTTCGTTCAGGATACGCGGCGGCGAACAGCAGAGCGATGGAGCCACCGTCGCTGTGGCCAAACAGGATCGGTGGATCGGCGATGCCACAGGCGTCCAGCACTTCGGGCAAGCAGTCGCGCGCCTCCCGTTCCAGATAATCATCGGGGCGCGGCCCGGTCAGTGGTTCGGACTGACCGTAGCCCCAGCGTTCGTACACCAGCCCCGGCAGGTGGGTACGGGCGCACAGTTCCGCCGGGAAGTGACGCCATTGCCCGATGCTGCCCAGACCCTCGTGGAGAAAGACCAGGGTCGGGCCGGCAACGGCGTGGGGGGGAGACAACCGTTCGGCGTGCAAGCGATGGCCGGCGGCGTGAAGGTCAAAGCGGTGGCGATGGACGGGTGCGGTCATGGGAATTCAGGCGATGCGTTGTTCCTGGAACAGCGCCAGCAGGATGTCCAAGCGTTGACGAGGTTCGGTCAGTTCCAGCAGCGCCTGGCGGATTTCCAAAGGCAGCGGCAGGATTTCCGTCAGCCGGTTGCCGATCCAGGCGGCGCTGTCCCAGTCCGGAGCGAGAAAGCGGACGTAGGGTTGCAGTTCTTCGTGGTCCAGCAGGTCGCGCAGCACGTGCGCCAGCGGTTCATGACCGGGCAGGGGCGCTTCCACCGGATCATCGGGCAGCCACAACACTTGTCCGATCAGCAGATTATCGGGTTGAACGCGGTGGCCGACCACCCGCAAGCGTTGCACGCCCAGGCAGGTAAGGCCAAGCAAGCCATCCTCGGTCTGGTCGAAATCCACGATGCGGGCCAGAGTGCCGACCGGATGGATGCTGACCGGCTGGCCGCCCTCTTCGTGGCCTTCGTGAATAGTCACCACGCCGAACCCGCTATCGGTTTTCATGCAGCGGCTGACCAGGTCCAGATAGCGGGTCTCGAAAATCCGCAGGGGCAACACCCCGCCGGGAAACAGCACGGTTTTGAGCGGGAATAGCGGCAGGTCCTGGGTGGTGGTCGCACTCATGAATTCACCTCGTCCGGTTTCTGACCCCAGCGCGGCAGCAGCGCATGGGGAATTTCCAACTGATCGAGGATTCTGGCGACGATGAAATCCACCAGTTCCGCGACGGTAGCGGGTCGGTAATAAAAACCGGGATTGGCCGGCAGGATCACGGCGCCGGCGCGGGCCAGCCTGAGCATGTTTTCCAGGTGAATCACCGAGAGCGGCGTTTCCCGCACCACCAGAATCAGTTTGCGCCGTTCCTTAAGCGTCACGTCGGCAGCCCGTTCCAGCAAATTGTCGCTGTTGCCGTTAGCGATAGCAGCGAGGGTCCCGGTGGTGCAGGGACAGACTACCATGGCTTGAGCCAAGGCCGAGCCGCTGGCCGGGGGGGCGGTCCATTCGTCCTGGCCGTAGACGTGGAGTTGGCTGGAATCACAATGATAATGTTCGACCAACGCCCGCTGGATGTCGCGCGGCCGGCCGGGCAGGCGCAGGTCGGTTTCCATGGGGATGACGATCTGGGCCGCTTTGGAGATCAGCAACTGCACCGGTCGGCCAGCTTCCAGCAGGCAGTGCAGCAGCCGCAGGCCATAATCCGCCCCGGACGCGCCGGTCATGCCGAGGATGATAGAGCGGGGGGCGGTCATGGCGTTGAGCCGACAAAGTGAAAATACACGATCTTCCAGTCGGGGTTGGGGCACATAAGGGCTTTTGGACATAACAATATCACGAACGACGCCCGGTTAGACGTAAACGACATGGGGAAAGACGATGGCGACATTTCATGACTTGCGGATTCGGCGACTGGAGTTGCTGAATGAACGGGACGACCTGGAGGCGGCGGTCGCGGAGTTGACCCTTCTGTTGAGTGATTCGGTTGCCAGCGACGCCGATGAACTCGACGAGCAGCGTGAGCGGCTGGCCTGGTTGCATCGTCAACATGCCGGCGTATTGACGATTTTGAGCGAAACAGAGCAGGCGCTGCTGCAATTCAGCGCGGATTCGTGGGATGAATAGCGCGTAGTGTCACGAAAACAGATGCCGGCGCGCGGCTACCGGGGCATAATAAACCCTACGCGATAGCGAAATCGTCCCTAATCTGGATTGAATGCGATACTTATGAATCCACTGGTTGGCTTGATCATGGGCTCCACTTCCGACTGGAGCACTCTGGAACACGCGGCGAACACCCTGGACGCGCTGGGCGTGCCCCACGAAGTCCGGGTAGTGTCGGCTCACCGCACCCCCGACCTGCTGTTCGAGTACGCGGCCAGCGCCGAAGCGCGCGGGCTGGAGGTCATCATCGCCGGGGCCGGCGGCGCCGCGCATCTGCCAGGCATGGTCGCGGCCAAGACCGTGCTGCCGGTGCTGGGTGTGCCGGTGCAATCGCAGGCGCTCAACGGCCTGGATTCGCTGCTGTCCATCGTACAGATGCCGGGCGGCATCCCGGTCGGTACGCTCGCCATCGGCAAGGCCGGTGCGATCAATGCCGCCCTGCTGGCTGCCGCTCTGCTCGGCAACAAGTACCCGCTGATTCGTGATGCAGTGCGGGCGTTCCGCGCCCATCAGACCGCCAACGTTCTCAGCCAACCCGACCCCCGGAGCGTCCGGTCATGAACGTCGGCATCGTCGGCGGCGGCCAACTGGCGCGGATGCTGGCGCTGGCTGGCTATCCGCTCAATCTGCGCTTTCAGGTGCTCGATCCCGCCGCCGACGCCTGCGCCGGCCAGGTGGCGACGCTGCTCCGGGGCGACTACGACGCCGAGGCCCGGCTGGAACAACTGGCTGAGTGGGCTGAGGTGGTGACCTTCGATTTCGAGAATGTGCCGGCGACTGCCGCCCTGGCGCTGGAGCGGCAGGTGGCGGTCTATCCCCCACCCGGCGCACTGGCGGCGGCGCAGGACCGGGTTACGGAAAAAACCCTGTTCTGGGAGCTGGGCATTCCCACCCCGACCTTCGCCACCGTGGCCAGTCTGGAGGAACTGCGCGGGGCCGTGGTGCGGGTGGAACTGCCGGCGGTGTTGAAAACCCGCCGGCTGGGCTATGACGGTAAGGGCCAGCGGGTTCTCCGCACGCCGGAAGACGTTGAACCAGCCTGGCGGGCGCTGGGCGGTGCGCCGTTGATCCTGGAGAGCTTCGTGCCGTTCGATCGAGAAGTCTCGGTGCTGGCGGTGCGGGGCCGCGACGGTGCAACCAAATTCTATCCGTTGGTGGAAAACCACCATCGCGATGGCATTCTGCGGCTGTCGCGGGCGCCCTGTTCCGCGCCGGAACTGGAACAGGAGGGGTGGGACTACACCCGCCGGCTGCTGGACCGGCTGAATTATGTCGGCCTGCTGGCGGTCGAGTTCTTCGTCCAGGACGGTCATCTGACCGCTAACGAAATCGCCCCGCGCGTTCACAATTCCGGGCACTGGACCATTGAGGGCGCGGAAACCAGCCAGTTCGAGAACCACTTGCGGGCGATTCTGGGGCTGCCGCTGGGTTCGACCGCTGCCGTCGGTCATTCAGCGATGGTGAACTGCATCGGCGCGATGCCGGACCGAGCAGCGGCGCTGGCGGTCGCCGGGACCCATTACCACGCCTACGGCAAGGCTCCTCGCCCCGGCCGCAAGGTGGGACATCTCACCCTGCGAACGGACGATCCTCAAGCGCTGACGGAAGGGCTGAAACGATTGCTGCCGCTGGTGGGGTTCGGGCCAGACGAGTTCGGCTGATCGCGATTCCAGCCGTCTGCGGAGCCGGGCGTGCTGGATTTCATTCCATTGCCGGGCGCTACCCGCGCCGCCCCAACCGTTCCGCCGCCACTCGCCAGCGCCGACGAACCGATTCAACCCTCCTGGACGCTGCTGCGCCGACTCCTGCCTTACTATCGCGAGGGGCTGCCCTCTTGGGCCGCGATGCCAAACCTGGCCTGTTTTCTGATGCCCGCTCGCCGAGCAGAACTCAAGGATAATATTGATCAGATACAAGAACATATTCTTTATAGAGGAACCAATTCAATTATTGATATTACAGTCGAAGACGATGATGTTGATGATGACGCTGACGAGTGAGTTGAATAGCCATGCAAAAGGCGGAATTGCTTGATCTGATTCACAATGGTGAAAACTCCGGTGTCGAGTTCAAGCTCGATGCCGTGGATAACACCGATCTGGCGCGGGAAATCGTCGGCTTCGCCAACTTCATGGGCGGCATGGTGCTGTTGGGCGTGGCCGATGATGGAACCATCGCCGGCGTGACCCGCGCCAATCTGGAGGAATGGGTGATGGAACTGTGCCGGGTCAAGATCGAGCCGCCGCTCATTCCCTACTACGAACTGCATCGGGAAGTGGAACCCGGCAAGGATGTGGCAATCGTGCGGGTCCTGCCGGGGCCAAGCAAGCCGTATGCGCGCGTTCACCATCATCGGCGGACCTACTTCATCCGGGTTGGCAGCACTTCGCGCGAGGCCAGCCGCGATGAACTGGAGCGGATGTTTCAGGATTCCGGACGCCTTCATTACGGCGCCAAGCCGGCGCCGGGCGCAACGCTGGCCGATCTCGACCGGCGCCGGTTGAAAAACTACTTCGCCCATGTGGTGGGACAGGATCACCCTGCCGATGATGACCTCGCCGGCTGGCAACGGTTGCTGATCAATCTGGAACTGATGACCAGCGCCGGTGATCTTGCCGTCCCGACGATTGATGGGCTTCTGCTGTTCGGGCGCCAACCCCGGCGTTTTCTCCCGCAGGCCGGCATTCGCGCCATCGCCTACGCCGGCACGGAACCCGATTACGCCGTGCGCGCCGATCAGGACCTGAAAGCACCGATTTTGCCGCTGCTGGCCGAGAACGGGGATCTGGTCGAAATCGGCCTGATCGAGCAGGCGCTGGATTTTATCAATCGCAACACCGAACCCGGCGCGCACCTGGTCGGGGCGCGACGCGAGGATCGGCCCGCCTATCCAGTTGCGGTGTTGCGGGAGGTGATCGTCAACGCTGTGGCGCACCGCGACTACGCCGTGGTCGGGGCCGATATTCTGCTGGCGGTGTATGCCGACCGGCTGGAAGTGACCAGTCCAGGCCGTTTACCGAACTCGGCGACCGTGGAGGCGCTGAAGGCCGGGTTTCGCTACGCCCGCAACCAGACGCTGGTCAACGTGCTGCGCGATTATCGCTATGTGGATTTTCGCGGCATGGGCATTCGTCACAAGATCATCCCTGGCATGCGCGCCCACAACGGCACCGAGCCGGATTTGCTCGCCACCGAGCATAACTTCACCGTCCGGCTGTGGTCTTGACTCCCTGCCACCCACCCTCCCCTTTGCGGTAGGGAAATTGAATCACTCCACCATCCGCACCGCCGCGCCCAGCGGGCAGGCCTGGATCGCGGCGGCCAGCAGCGGAATGACAGCGCCGCGCGGGAAACTCTTGCGCCAGGCCAGCGCGACTATCCGGGTCGGGGCCGGGTCGGCAAACGGCCGGACGCTGAGCAGGTCGCTGGCGTGGGCATAGCCGCTGACCGAGGTGTAGGGCAGCACGGTGACGCCCATCCCGGTCGCCACCATCAGCCGGATGGTTTCCAGCGAGCTGCCCTCCAGCGTGCGCTGCATGTTGTCCGACGCCACGCTCAACTGGTTGCACTCCGGGCAGAACCGCAGCACCTGATCGCGGAAACAGTGGCCCGGTCCCAGCAGCAGCAACTCCTGTTGAGCCAGGGTGGCTGAATCAATCACCGTCGCTTGCTCCAGCGGATGGCCGGTGGGTATCAACACCACGAACGGTTCTTCATACACCGGCTGGGTCAGAATCCCCGCCTCGGCGAACGGCAGCGACAGGATCAGGACATCCAGATCGCCGTCCTTGAGCCGCTCGCTCAGCACCGCCGTGTAGTTCTCTTCGATCTGCAACGGCATATGGGGCGCGCGACGGTGCAGGCGGGGAATCAGGTGCGGCAACAGATACGGCCCGATGGTGTAGATCACCCCCAGCCGCACCATCCCGGCCAGTTCGTCCTGACCCTGGGCGGCCAGTTGGCGGATGACCGCCGCTTCGTCCAGCACCCGCCGAGCCTGCTCGACGATGCGCCGGCCGATGGGCGTCACCGCCACCTCGCCGGCGCCGCGCTCGAACAGAGCCACGCCCAGTTCCTCCTCCAGCTTGCGCACCGCCACGCTAAGGGTGGGCTGGCTGATGTGGCAAGACTCGGCGGCGCGGCCAAAATGCCGCTCGCGGGCCACGGCGACGATGTAGCGTAATTCGTTCAGAGTCATGGCGATATCATGCTCGTGGATGAAGGGGTGTCCACCGCTCATCATGGACAAAAAGGGGGTTTGCGTGTAGTTTAACCCGCGTTTTTTGCGCCGGGCGCGGCGTTTTCCCCAAGCCCACCACCACGCGCTCTACGCTTCAATCTCCCGGTGGAAAATCACAACGAGCAGGAGGGTTCATGGCCTACAAGCATATTCGCATTCCCACCAGCGGCGAAAAAATTACCGTCAAGGACGGCAAGCTGTGCGTTCCCGATCAACCCATCGTCGGTTTCGTCGAAGGCGACGGTATCGGCCCCGACATCACCCGCGCCTCGCTGCGCGTCTGGGATGCGGCGGTCGAAGAGGCCTACGGCGGCCAGCGCAAGATTCACTGGTGCGAAATCTTCCTGGGCGAGAAAGCAGCGGAACTGTACGAAGGCAATTATTTTCCCGAAGAGACCCTGGAAGCGATCAAGGAACTGATCGTCGCCATCAAGGGGCCTCTAACCACCCCGGTTGGCGGCGGTTTCCGTTCGCTGAACGTGGCGCTGCGCCAGGACCTGGATCTGTACGCCTGCGTGCGCCCCGTCCGCTACTACCCCGGCGTGCCCTCGCCGGTGCGCTACCCCGAGAAGGTGGACGTCATCATCTTCCGCGAGAACACCGAGGACGTCTACGCCGGCATCGAGTACAAATCCGGCACGCCGGAAAACGCCAAACTGGCCAAGTTCCTGCGCGAGGAACTGGGCGCCGAGTTCTTCGATGATGCCGGCCTCGGTGTCAAGCCCATCTCGCCGTTCGCTTCCAAGCGGCTGGTGCGCAAGGCCATCCAGTACGCGATTGACCATGGCCGCGACAGCGTGACCCTGGTCCATAAGGGCAACATCATGAAGTTCACGGAAGGCGCCTTCCGGAACTGGGGTTATGAACTGGCGCGCGACGAGTTCCCGGATCAGACCATCACCGAGAACGATCTGTACAGCGTCTACGGCGGCAAGCAACCGCCCGGCAAGGTGGTGATCAAGGATCGCATCGCCGACATCATCTTCCAGTTGCTGCAACTGCGGCCGGAAGAGTTCTCGGTGCTGGCCACCATGAATCTGAACGGCGACTACCTGTCCGACGCGGTGGCGGCGGAAGTGGGCGGCATCGGCATCGCCCCGGGCGCCAACATGGCCGATTTCATCGCCGTGTTCGAGGCCACCCACGGCACCGCGCCCAAGTATGCCAACCTGGACAAGGTCAACCCCGGCTCGCTGATGCTGTCGGGCGTGATGATGCTGCAATACATGGGCTGGACCGAGGCCGCCGAGCTGATCGAATCGGCGCTGACCCAGGTGATCGCCGACAAGACCGTGACCTACGACTTCGCCCGGCAGATGGACGGCGCTACCGAAGTGCCCACCAGCAAGTTCGGCGATTTGATCATCGCCAAGATGCGCGAGCAGGGTCCGGCGCTGCGCAAGGAGATCGAAAATCGGCACCGCGCGCTGGAAGCGGCCCGCAAGGAGCTGGAAGCCGCCCGTGTGGCCGATCCGGTGCAGGCGATGATCGCTTCCGGCCGCATGCCGACGACCGTAGGGGCCATCATGTCGCCGGTGGTCATCGTCAAGAACGACGATCACGTCAACGTCGCCATGCACCTGATGATCGAGAAGAGCGTGAACGCGGTGATGGTCGAACCCGACGCCAGCGGCCAGTGGGGCATCATGACCGATCTCGACGTGCTCAAGAAGGTCATCAGCGTCAATCGTTCGCCGGCGCGGGTTAAAGTAGGCGAAATCGCTAACCGGCCGCTGATCACGGTCAAGCGCGAAATGTCGCTGGCGGACGCTTCGCAGAAGATGGCCGCCGCCAACGTCCGCCGCGTGGTGGTCGAAATGGACGGCAAGCCGGTCGGCATGGTGACCGACCACGACCTGTTCCGCACCGTAGAAGTGTTCGGCTGGGGTTCGGACGCCTGATCCTCAGCCGGCTGATGCCGGAACCGACAGCGGCGTTCCCGTCATGACCTGTGGGGGTCGGGCGGGAGCGCCGCTTTTTTATTGAGCTAAAACAAGATGATGCTCAGCCTGCTGTTTGGCCTGATCGTGGGTTTCGCGCTGGGCCTGACCGGCGGCGGCGGTTCGATCTTCGCCGTGCCGCTGCTGGTCTATGGTCTGGGCGCGTCCGTGCACGAGGCGGTGGTGACTTCGCTGGCGGCGGTGGGAATGACCGCGCTGGGCGGTGGACTGGCGCGGCTGCGCGGCGGCGAGGCTGAATTGCGGACCGCCGTGATTTTCGGCCTGTCCGGGATTCTTGGGGCGCCGCTGGGCGCGTGGCTGAACTCCAGATTTCCCGCAACGGCGCTGCTGGCCGGATTCGCGCTACTCATGCTGGCGGTAGCGACGCGGATGTGGCGGCAGGCCAGCCGCCGCCCGGAGGAAACCCGCATCATCCGTGCCGGCGGCGATGGGGATGCCGATACCGCCGGTCCCGCCTGCCGCTATGATCCCAGCGGCCAACTGCGTTTTACCTCGCGCTGCGCAGTGCGGCTGGCGCTGACGGGGTCCGCCACTGGCTTGTTGTCCGGCTTATTTGGCGTCGGCGGCGGCTTTTTGATCGTCCCGGCGCTGGTCCTGGTCGCCTCCTTGCCGATGCGGCGGGCGGTGGCGACCTCGCTGTGGGTGATCGCCATCATCAGTGCGCTGGGCTTTGCCTCCCACGTCCTGGCTGGCGCCCGGCTGAATCCGGAATTGACGGCGGGCTTCGTCGGCGGCGGGTTGGCGGGCATGGCACTGGGCATTGGGGTGGGCCGACGCATCGCCGGTCCCACTCTGCAAAAGCTGTTCGCCGGGATGATCGCGGCGGTGGCGGTGTTTATGCTGGTCAGGCTGGCGGTTGGCTGAAACTCCAGCCAGGCGGTTCTCAAATGGATATCATTGGCTATTTCTGGATGGCTATGGATAGAAAAATGGCTCGCTGATGAAAACCGCATCCCTCCGCATCACGCCGGAAATGCTTCGGCTGATCGCCGAAATTGACGAATTCAAGGGCGCTTGGCGAGCCATGACCGCGCTTGCGCCGGAACGATTGGCTGTCCTGCGGCGCGTCGCCACGATTGAGAGCATCGGCTCTTCCACCCGCATTGAGGGCGCCAGTCTGTCGGATCGCGAGGTTGAAGCGCTGCTCGGGCGGTTGGGCCAAACCGCCTTCATCAGCCGCGACGAACAGGAAGTAGCCGGCTATGCCGAAGTGATGGACGCCATTTTCGAGAGCCATATGGCGATTGCCTTAACCGAAAACTACGTCAAGCAGCTTCACACCATGCTGCTGCGGTACGCCAGCAAGGATGAGCGGCATCGAGGGGAATACAAGAAGCTGCCGAATCATGTGGAAGCCTTTGGACCCACCGGTGAAAGTTTGGGCACCATCTTCGCCACGGCCTCACCCTTCGATACGCCGCTGCGGATGCAGGAACTGTTGGTGTGGACCCGCGAGAGTTTGAGCGACGCCAGCTTGCACCCGCTCCTGGTGATCGGGATGTTTGTGGTGGAATTCCTGGCTATCCATCCCTTTCAGGATGGCAACGGACGATTGTCGCGGGTACTCACGACCCTGCTCCTGCTGCAATCCGACTATGCCTACGTGCCGTTCAGTTCGCTGGAAAGCATCGTCGAGCACAACAAGGACAGCTATTACCTGGCGTTGCGGCGCACGCAGGGAACGCTGGACAGCGATGCGCCCGACTGGGAACCGTGGCTGCTGTTCTTTCTACGGTCGCTAAAGCGGCAGAAGGATCGGCTGGCGGCGAAGATTGCCCGCGCGCCATCGTGGGAGGATTTGCGCCCCGACGCCTTGGCGATACTGGAACAGGCGCGCGCCACAGGGCGAATCACCACCGGTCAAGCTGAAAAACTGACCGGTGCGCCGCGCCCGACCGTCAAGGCGCGACTTGGCGAACTGGTCAAACGGGGTCTGCTGGTGCGGCGCGGCCAGGGACGGGGGGCGTGGTATGGCCTGCCACCCTCGCACGGGGAGCAGGAGCGGTCAGGTGAATAGGGATGCTTCCAGAAATGAGGGCGACTGATGCCCAGCGCCTCGGCGGCTCCCGGACGGCAACCGTATGGCGGGTAGCCAGGCACTCACGCGACCCTGCTTAACAGGCTCTCGTAGGGGATGTGGAGACCGTCGTGCAGGCGTTTGACCATGCGCAGGCTCAGGGATCTCTTGCGGTTCAGCACCTCGGACACGCGACCGCTTGGACCGATATAGACTTCAAGATCACGCGGCGTAAGCCCCCGTTGTTCCATGCGGAATTTAATCGCTTCCACCGGGTCCGCCGGGCCGATGGGGTAATGCCGGTTCTCGTAGGCTTCGATCAACGTGACCAGTATCTCCCGCTCATCGGCTTCAGGCGTGCCTTCTTCCGCCTGGAAGATCGTTTCAAGCTGATGAAACGCCGCTCGCAGGTCGTCACCGTTGCGAATGGGCTTAATAGTCATTCACACTCTCCACATTGATTTTGTCGTATTGCGCATGAGTACCAATGAACTTGACCCAGGCAATACCGGCTTGATACTGCATTTCGACCACCAAGCGGTACTTGTTCCCGCCGATATTAAACACGACGCGGTTATTCCCGCAGATGCTCGCGCTACGGTATTGTGATTTCACCACTTGCGGTGAAGTCCATTCCGAACGGAGAGCCTCCTCATACCAACTCTCAAGCGGTCCCCGAGCGTCGCGGTAAGCAGGCTGCTCCCAGAATTTCCTCAAGGTGCTTTTGGCGATGACCCGCATGATTCGATAATTCTCCCATTTCGGGAGAATAGTAATCCTGAAATCCAGATTCGGCAAGTATGCAACGGCGTCGAGAGAGCGGACCATAGCTTTCTTAAAGACGGCGGTGGCGGCGTATCCGTCGGGCGTTAGCTATGCCATCACCATCATCAGCGTTAGCGCCAGCGGCGTGGTCAGCGCCGCCAG
>ERZ1645187.512-NODE-512-length-38332-cov-14.739086_pt1 | contig 38332 bp, 51 predicted proteins | sample MGYA00575352_ERZ1645187 | MGnify/ENA primary metagenome ERZ1645187 (study PRJEB40837, sample SAMN11349314) | freshwater sediment metagenome | isolation source: river sediment | host: Sediment | place: India: Wazaribad , New Delhi | collected 2017-02-21 ... | reverse complement strand
GACATGCTTCTGCGCGCTCGAGATCGTCAGGAGCGACGAGATATCGGCCGCATAGGCTCCGTCGACTTGCATCGCGCCGGAGGGGGCGGAGATGAGGACGCTCGGCATCAGGCCGTCGAGGATGTGCGGCAATGCCGGCACGGCGATCTGACCGATCTGCGTCATCGCCGCCTGCACGAGGGCGCGATCGGCGGCGGTGGCGAGGGCATCGGCGCGCGCCTCGGCGGCCCGGGCGATCGCGGTCTGCGCCGCTTCCTCGAGGTAGCGCGGCGGGAGGGTGATCGTGGGCATCAGCGCACCTCCGCGACCATCAGCGTCGTGCCGGTCGCGTCATAGGCGACGGCGGCGAGCGCGGCGCCGACCGGCGCCTCCCAGGCGATCGCCGCCCCGGCGGGCAGGCTGCCGCCGGCGACGGTCGCATCGGCCGTTCCGGAGTTCGCGAAGCTCACCGACCGCGCGCCGGTGGCGACCGTCCCCGCAGCGGTCGCGGTCGTCATCGTGCAGGCACAGACCCCGTTCTCCGCCTCGGTCCCGGCGAGGCGGATCACGGGCGTGATCACCTCGACCTCGCCTTCCGTAGGGTCGACGATCATCGCCTTGACGGCGGCCATCCGGAGCGTCTGGCGGATGCCGTTGAGGATTTCATACCAGCCCATGACCCACCTCACCCGATGATCGTGACACGACAGGAGCCGGCACCACCGGCCCCGCCGATGGACAGGGTCGCGAGCGACCCGCCACCGCCACCGCCACCTCCGACGCCGCCGGCACCACCGGCCGCGCTCGCCGTCGAAGTACCCCCGACGCCGCCACCGCCACCGCCACCCCCGACGCCGCCGATATTGCTGCTGGACACGGCCGCCGAGCTCGCCGAGCCGGTCGAGGCGAGACCCCCGCCGAGCGTCGACGAGGCGATACCTCCCGCGCCGCCGCCAGCGACCGCGGCGCTGGTGTGTTGCTCGCCGCCGGCGCCGCCACCGGCCTTGAACAGAGTACCGAAGGTCGACGTGCCTCCCGCGCCCGACGCCGTCGTCGAGGTTCCGGCGGCACCGCCGGCTCCGATCGACACGGTCGCCGTGGCCGGCAGGAGCGAGGCCGGCCCGATCCAGAGGAGGCCGCCCCCACCGCCACCGCCGCCGCCGCTGTACCCACCGCCGCCCGCGCCGCCGCCGCCGCCGCCGCCCGAGAGGGCGACGATCGCAAGGGCCGCAGTGGAGAGCGACGCCGGCTTGGTCCATGTGCCGGAGGCCGTGAATTCGGTGGTCGCGGCGAGCCCGTCGATGGTTCCGGACGCATTACGGACGACCGCCTGCCCGGCCGACGTGCCGACGGCGAGGAGAGCCGCGTCACCGAGGCCGAGCGCCGTGCGACCGGCGGCCTGATTGGCGGCAGCGAGTACCGCGAGGCCGAGAGTCGACGGGGTCGATCCGTGCACGAGGTCGGCGTCGAGGCCAGAGCCGGATCCGTCGACCGTCGCGAGCTTGGCGAGGATCGCCGTAGGGGTGATCCCCGCCAGGATCGTCGCGAGGCTCGACGCGTCCGTGTCGAGCCTCGTGGCGATTTCGACGAGCGTGTCATAGGCCGCCGGAGCATTGCCCTTGAGCGCGTCGATCGCCGCCGCGACATCGGCCGGTGTCGCCTTGCCCGCCAGCGCGGAGGCGAGGCCGGAGACCGACGTGATCGGCACTGATCCATTGGCGATCACCGCGATCACATCCTCGGCCACCGCGACATCGTCGCGGAGTTGGGCGAGCGCAGCCCGCGCGGCGACCATCTCCGGCTCGATGTTGGCGGCGATCGAAGCGAGTGCCTGCGTGGTGCCGAGATCGATCAGACCCTGGAAGCTGGCCTCGACCGCCTCGAGCGCGCGGAGGCGCGCACCGATCGAGCCGAAGACCGCGTTCCAGACCGCCTTGGAGAGCGGCGTGTCGTCCGTCGCGGCGTAGTCGTCAGACGAGGAGGGCAGATCGGACACTGTCGGCGCCCTCCTGGTCGATCACGCGGACGAGGAGATCACCGCGCACGGTGACTGCGCCTCGGACGGGGAGCCTGACCCCGTCGACGGTGACGATGCGGGCCATCTCGACCCGGTACATGGCGGCGGGATCGATCGGTTCGGGAAGATCGGCCATGACGAGGCCTCCTCAGAGCGCGTACATCGCGATGTTGTCGACGAACGGGATGTCGGTGACCTCGGTCGTGGTCATCTCGACCCGGGCGCGGGCCGAGGTGGTCGCCGCGACCGAGAACGTCGCCGAGATCAGCCGCTTCTCGTCGTTGACGAGGTCTGGGGTGACGACGACGGCCGACGGCGTGACGACGGTCGCTCCGATCATCAGGCGCGGCGCGAAGGTGTGCTTCGCGTCGTCCCACCGGTCGACGACCGTGTCGAGCTGGATCGTGGTGGTCGAGACGCCGAAGGCGTGATCGACCGAGATCGCGCGGCAGTCGCCGCGCGGGCGGAACGTCATGACCCGCGCCGTGGCGTCGAGCAACAGCGCCGGCTGGAGGTCGGTCGTGCCCGTGAAGACCGCCCGGATACGGGTCAGCGCCGGCAGGCCGTTGAGCCACGCGGTGTCGGTCGCCGCCGCCTCGATCGTCACCGGCCGCCAGTCGTCGGCGTCGGAGGGATAGATCTCCCAGGTCAGCGCCGTACCGCCCGGCGCCCAACCGGCGTGCAGGAAGCGGATGTCGGTCATGCCGTTTTCGAGCGTCGCCGAGGCGAACTCGATCGCGGTCCGGGTCGCCGCAAACTTGGCGGCGTTGAGCCGCATCGCGAAGTCGGTCTCGTTGTCGCCCTGCGCCCAGGCGCCGTCGGTTGCCCAGAACAGGCTCCCTTGCGCGTACTTGTTGCCGGAGATCGTCTCGAGGGCGTGATTGCCGGTGGTCACGACGAACCACGCATAACGGGTGCCGCTCTCGAGCAGCGTCGGCGTCAATTCGAAATTGATCCATCCGGTGGCGAGGCTCGCCGCCGTCCTGGTCACCGAGGCGATCACCTGATCGAACTGCGGCCGACCGCTGGTGTCGCATTCGCAGACGAAGAAATGCACGTCGCCATCGGAGCCGACGCGGGTGAAGGAGAGATCGATCGAGGTCAGCACCATCGGCTGCGAGCAGAGCCAGGTCTGACCGTAGATCGAGCCGTTGACGCCGACCTCCTCGGTCACGTAGTCCCAATAGGTATCCTCAACGGTGCGGATCGTCGTCTTGGCGAAGGTGTAGAAGTAGTGTCCGGCGCCGCCACGCGTGTCGACGGCGGTGACCGTGAACGTCTCGCCGTTCATGGTGAAGAGGTCACCGACGTCGTAGCCGTGCAGGAAGCCCCATCCGGACGCATTCTCGCAGTGCGTCGAGGTCGATCCATACTCGGTCACGGTGCGCGAGAGCATCTTCTGCACCGCGGTCGTCACCGTGTGGGTGAGCTGGCTGATGTTCTTCGACCCGCCGTCGCCGTCGACGGCGAGGCGCGTCACCTCATCCCAGGTCGGCAGCACCAGCGACCCGCTGGCGCGGATCGCCGACGACGACGCATCGAGCAGCGCGAGCTGCGCGTCACGCTCGGCAGCCCAGGGGAAGCGCACGCCCTCACGGATGCGGGCGAGCCACGACGCATGAGCGGTGTCCCACTCGTCCTTGAGGAGCGCATTGTCATACCAGTAGGCCCGCGCCTCGGTCGGCATGGCGATGAGGCGGCGGACCTGCCCGAGATCGCGCTGCATCTGGCGCACGATCACCGGGCTCGGGATGTCCTTGAGCCGCACCGCGATATTGGCGATGTCGGTCTCGATCGACGACACCCGCTTGACGGCGGCGGTCACGTCGCCCTCGAGCACGGTGACGCGGCCCTCGACCTCGGCGAGGCTCTTGACCCGCGAGCCGTGATCCATCTCGACCGCGACGACGCCGGTGGTGGCCAGCTCGACGAAGGCGAGACAGCATTCGGTCGCGGCGACGGTCGGCTTGATCGGCGTCGGCGAGGCGAGGCCCTGCTGGACGACGATCTCCCACCGACGGATTTCCCGCTTCGGCACGGTCATCTCGACCGTCGCCTCGGTGTCGGCGTCGGTCTCGATCATCCGCTGCGCCGTCACGGTCTCCTCGACCCCGCGAAGCAACAGCGCGGCCCATCGGCGATCGCCGGTGACCAGGGGCAGATAGGCCTGGAGGTCGACGGTCTGCACCGCGTCGGTGGTGTAGAGGCTGCCGACCGCGAAGAGCGAGCCCGCCGACACCGACAGCTTGACCGCCGACGCCTGCGAAATGCCGATGTCGGCCCAATGATGGGCATAGTCGATCGCCCCGCCGACGATCGCCTCGTCGGCGGCGCGGGCCGCCGCGCCGATCGCGTCGAAGTCGGACGGCTCGGCAATCTCGGCCTCGGAAAAGACGACGATCTCGGTCATCGGGAACCTCAGAGCTTGGTACGGGCGACGAAGTCGCCGAGCGAGGCCGACCCGTCGAGGGCCGGGGCGTCTCGCAGCGACAGGCGGCGGGCGGTGGCGAAGTCGACGCGGCTCTCGGTCTCCGGCGCCTTGGCGGTGCGGATGGCGGCGAGACACCGGCGCATCGGCTCGCGCGACGGCGTGACGATCCGACGGCCGTGGACGACGTCTCCACCCGCCGTCACGACCAGATGCGGCAGCGGCGCCGCGATCTGATCGCGGGAGGCCAGCGGCGAGCGCCCGAACACGAAGGCACGGGCCGGCTTGCGCGTCTCGACGCGGACGAGGTAGCGCGCCAGGAACGGCGGGTGACCGATCGGGGTCCGTCCGATCCGCGCCCGCCCCATCACGAAGCGCGCCGGGTAGGCGACGACGTCGACGAGGGTCGCGTCGACGTAGGAGAGAAAGCGGATGACGCCGGCGCGGGTACCGACCTCGAAGGCGGCGAGCGGCGCCTCGGCGATCACCCGGCGCTTCCGCGCCTCCGACCAGTCCGAATACCAGAGCCGGACGCCGTAATGGACGGCCAGCCACGGCAGCATCTCGACGGGCGCGGTCGCCGGGGCCATCGCCTCGACGATCGGGACCGGCAGATCGTCCGACATCGCAGCCGCGAGGGCGCGGGTCCACGCCGCACTGTTCTGCGGGAGCAGATCACCGACGGCGCTCATCAGGATACCTCGACGGTGAGATCGACGGTCGCGAGGACCGGGATCGTATAGGGCTCGGACGGCAGATCGGACGACGGTGACGACAGGTCGACGCGCGTCACCGAGGCGCCGTAGGCGGCCCCGGCGAGGAGCATCACCGGCACCTCGGCGCCGATGCGCAGCCGATCGGCGGCAGCGGCGGTGACGCGGGCCGCGGCCTCGAGGCGGACGGTCTCGGCATCGGGACCGGTCGGGACGACGATGCGGCCGGCGACGACATAGGGGCGGCGGGTGGCGCGCAGAACATTGAGCGCGGTTGCCTCCGGACGGACCGAGGTCGAGCCGCAGGCGGCCCGGACCAGCGCCATCTCGGCGTCGGTCGCGTCGCGACCGCCGGGGCCGGCGACGACGAGATCGACGTCGCCGCGCCGCCCATGGACGGCGCGACCGACGACGGCCGCATGATGCAACGCCGGCCACGCGGTCAGCGCCTCGTAGACGTAGCGATCGGCCGAGCCGGCGGCGGGCCGGGCGAAGGCGAGCAGATAGCGGGCGAGCAGACGTTCGTCGCTCTCCATCACGGCGGCGGCCGAGCCGGAGGTCGGGACGACGACCAGGCGCTGGACACCGATGCGGGCGACGACCTGATCGAGGTCCGCGGCGGTCGAGGTCGGCGCCAGCACCGCACGGATCGCGTCGTTGACGCGCTGCCGGTCGAGCAGGCGGAGATAGGTCCAGGCCTGCGACGCGACGACGATCGGATCCGTCTCGAGCGCATCGACGTCCCAGTCGGGGAGCGTCGGGTCGATCGCCCGCTCGACGTCCCATCGCACCTTGAAGCGGGTGATGAACGCCGTCTGAAGTGTCTCGAAATCGAGCGCCTCGACGATGGCCGGCAGCGGCAGACGCGACAGATCGATGGTGGTCATCGGCGGCCTCAGATCTCGATATCGCGGGTTGAGGCGACCGTCCGGTCGCCGCGGTGGCCATCGGGGAGATAGTCGACGGAGATCACCGACCGGACGGACCCGGCGCGCACGCCGTCGACGTCGCCGACGAGCGCGACACGGCGCACCGCGACGCGCGGCTCCCACCGCTCGAGAGCGAGCACGACGAGGAGCCTGTAGAGCGCGGCGACCTGCGGCGTGAACCGTTTCCCGAGCAAGGACGTCGCGCCGCAGCCGAACGAGCGGCGCATCACGCGGAGGCCGACCCGCGACGCCAGGATCAGGAACACGGACTGAACGACATGATCCCAGCCGCGGAGGACGCGGCCGGTGCGGCGGTCGAACCCACTCGAACCCATGACACCCTCCGAGGATCAGATCGGCTTTCCTGATACCCCACCACCGGGCTCCGTATCGCCGTGCCGGTGGTCCCTGCCGATGTCGACGCCGTCGTGCTCGACCGAACCGCCGATCTGGCGCTGACCGGCACCGGACAACGACCAGGTCACGCCGCCGACGGTCACGGTCAGGGCACTGCCCTTGACGGCGATCCGCACGCCGCCGCCCTCGTGGAGGACGACCTCGCCGAGATCATCCGACGGCGCTTTGTTGCCACCTCCGAACCCGGCCCGAACAAGGTGTCCCTGCTCTGGATCTCCCGACGGGTTGAGGCCGATGACCAGCTGACCGATCGACAGAGGCCGCCAGTCCGAATTCTCGCCACCGGAATCGGGATGCGGCAACCACCACGACTTCACCGGCTCGCCGTCGCGAGTGAGACCGATCTGGATCCGATAGCCCTTCACCGGGTCACAATCGGTGACCGGCCCGACGATGAGCATATTGGCGACGCGGTGCTTGAGGTCAGAGATCTCGTGCCCCAGAAGCTCAAGGCGGTCGACGATGGCGCTCATGTGAAGACGACGTCCTCTCCGTCGGCAGTGGCGAAGCCGAAGGCCCGCGCGGTGGCAACATCGAGACCGGATGCACCGGCAAAACTGCGCCATTCGGGTAGGCCGACACCATCGGAACAGAACCCGGCCAGGATGGCCGACAAGTCCGTCAGGTCGGGTTCGTCCGCGAAGCGCTCGACGGCGATGTTCCAGGGGTAGTCGCCGGCGACGCCGACGGGGTCGGGCACGGCGTCCACGGGGATGATGATCTCCCGCGCGGCGAAGCGCTGACCCTTGCGGGCACTCGCACCGCGACGCGTGCGGACCTCGCCGTGATCGCGGGCGAAGGCCCGCCAGAGATCGGCCCACGGCCCGGTATCGCGCTGAAGCACGCGGACGATCTGCGCCTCGACGATGTCGAGCTGTGCTTCGAAACCGGCGTCGCTGCGGGCGATCTCGACGGAAGTTCCCGCCGCCGTGCCCGAGAAGCTCGTCGCGACGGCCGCGTGGATGACGATGTCGACGTTCGGACAGAAGCCCGTCATGTCGTGGCCGGGGTGGCCGCTGCCATGACTGCTTTCGGTATAGACGACCAGGAAGAGCATCCCCTTCTCGTCGGCGACCTTGGTGTCGATCGGGACGATCGTCGAGTCGAACACGCTCGCTCCCGCCCACGTCAGGTCGCGCAACGCGAGCACGGTGGCGATGCGGAGCGGCAGCTTGGCGAGGCTCATGGCTCACAACTCCGTCACGAAGAGCGTCACGCGGCCGGCGTTGATCGGACCGGCATGGGTGACCTCGAACCGACGGCCCGTGCCGTCGATGTCGATCCATGTCCCTTGCGGGGGGAGCCAGCCTTCCAGGTCGGCAACATCGAACGAGATGCGGACCGGGGCCGAGGCGATGTCGATGCCGAAGCGACCACCAGGGCGACCACCGTCCGTCCGCTCGATCACCCCGCCCTCGCGGTCGCCCGCACCACGGCGGTTGATCACGTGCTCGTGCAGGATGCCGGACCCGCAGGAGAGCGGCGGGCGGCTCGGATCGGGGTGCACGCCCTTGTAGTCGGAGGTGACCACGGGCGTGATCGTCATCGGCACGGCATAGGTACCGGCCACCGCATCACGGGCGGCGGCGAGGGCGTCGGCGAAGATCGACATGGGTCACCTCCGGGGAGCGTGCGGGGCGGCGGACCGCCCCGCCGCCGATCAGCCGGGGTTGGCTTCCATCGACACTTCGACGAGCACCTCGGGGCGCTTGCAGAGCGGCAGCGGGTTCGACTGGGTGTGGAACTCGACGCCGGCGCCGTGGTCGAGGACCTTCGGGGAGATGAAGATCTCCTGACCGGGTTCGTTGACGAAGCGGATGTCTTCGGGCGGGGCGTCCCAGGTGCCGAAGGTCGACATGGTGCCGACCGGATAGGCATGGCCCTTGCCGGGATCGACGAACGGCTTGGAGACGAGCGAGCCGTTCTCCTTCACGGAGGCGAAGCCCATGTACTCCACGAACTCGATCTTCTGGAAGACGAAGCGCCGGCCGAACTGGCCGCCGGCCTCGGTGCGCTGGCGGTTGGCCGCCTCGGCCGCCGCCTGCCAGTTCACCCAGTACTTGTTGACCTTCGGATGTTCGACGAACTTGTCCATGAAGCCCGGATCGACGATCACCCGGACGAAGGACATCACCTCGCCCTTCAGGTTCAGGGCGATCTGCTCGAACAGCTTCCGACAGGCGCCGACGATGTCGGCATTGGCATTGGCGAGGTCGAAATAGATCGTCTTCTTGTCGAAGCCGAAGGCGTCGAAGAGATCGTAGACCAGCGCGCCGTGCCCATCGACGATCTGGCCCTTGAGCGCCGACATGCGCAGCCACTCGCGGGTGATCGCGTGCTTGTTGCGAATCTGGAAGAGACGCTTGGCGGTCTCGGCTTCGAGGGTCTTCGGCACCAGAGTATTGCCGACCTGCTGCAGCATGTTCTGCAGATCGCGCGGGCCGATGAACTCGTCGTGCGGGAAGTGCGGGACCTCGAAGAAGAGGGCGTCGCCACGCTTGCGCTCGGCCGCCGATCCCTGGCCGCCGCGCTCCGCCGCCGGCAGGACGGAGAGGGTGAACTCGTCGCGACGAACCTCGACGATGGTCGAGATCGAGCCGAACGACGGGAAGACGTTCAGCTCGTTGATCAGGCCGAACAGGTTCGGGATGCGGTTCACCTGCTGCGTCAGCTGGACCGCGGTGTAGGGGAAGGTCATGACGTCCATGGGGATGAGCCCTCGCGAGAAGCGAAAGGCCCGCCACATGGGCGGGCCTTCGTCGGATGACGGATCGGGGTGAGAAGCCTCAGGCGGAGGCGCGGACGACGACGCCGCGGACCTCGACCTCGGCGAGTGCCTTGGCCTTGTCGGCGGCGGAGATGCCGGCGGGCCAGACGATTCCGAAGTCCTTGAGGATCGCGGTACGGCGGATGTAGTCGAGACCGCCCGTCGTGTCGGCGGCGGTCGCGGCCCGCGCCGTCAGGGCGAAGCCGATACAGACGAGCGAGCCATCGTCGGGGAGCGGGACCACCTTGTGGTCCGCGTCGAGGGCGAGCGGGGTGCCCAGGTCGGAGACCGTGGTGGCCTTCACGGTGCCGGAGGCTTCGCGCGAATAGGCGAGTTCCTCTTCCCACAGCACCAGGTCGGAGAGGATCTTCGGGGCGGTGATCTTGCGAACGGCGGCGACCATCGTCGGTCTCCTTCGAATGAGTGGGGCCGATCGACGATCAGCGCTTGATCAGGGTGTCGACGGCGGCAGCGAGGCCGGCGGTCGAGGCCTCCTCCGACGTCTGGCGGGGGGCATCGGCGCCGACCTTGGGATCGGTCACCAGGGCATCGAGACGGCTGGTCGTCTTCGCGGGTTCGGCCTTCGCGGCGACCTTCAGCAGTTCGACGGCGGCGCCGGCCTCGGTGTCGGTGGAGAAGGCGAGATGCGCGGCGAGCGCTTCGCGGCCCTTGGCCTCCTCGGACCCGACGATCGTCTTGATGCGGGTGCGTTCGGCCTTGGCACCCTCGACACGGCCGGCGGTCTCGCCTTCGGACTTGGCGGCGGCGATCTGGTCCGGCGACACGGTGGGCGCGGCGACGGTGGTGGTGGTCTGCTGCGCCTGGGGCGCGGTGGCGATCACGGCGGCGTCGACGACGGCCGCCAGAGTGGAATCTGTCATGTGGTTGTCCTCGGGTCAGAGTTTCTCGACGGCCTGCACGAAGGCGGCGAAGGCCGAGGCCGCGCTGCCGACGGCGTCGGCGAGGCCCATGCGAACCGCCTCCTCGCCGTCATAGGTAGCGGCTTCGGTGGCGAGGGCGGCAGCGGCCGTCAGCCGCTCGCCACGATGTGCGCCGACGGCGGCGGCGAACCGCTGACGGCTCTTCTCGAGGCGGACGAGGGTCCGCGTCTTGACGTCTTCGGCGAGCGGGGCCGCCGGGTGTCCGTCGGCCTTGTGCTTGCCGGCGGCGAGCACCGTCACCTTCACGCCGTCCTTCTCGAGCTTCGACGAGAAGTCGGCATGCATCGTGATCACGCCGATCGATCCGGCGATACCGGACGACGGGATGACGATCTGGCGGGCGGCCGAGGCGAGCAGGTAGCCCGCCGAAGCGGCGTGGTCGGTCAGGATCGCGATCGTCGGCTTGAGCTTCGACAGGTCGGCGATCATCGCCGCCGTCTCGAAAGCGCCGGCAACCTCGCCGCCGAAGCTGTCGACCTCGAAGGCGACACCCTTCACGGCGGGATCGCGGGCCGCGCGAACGACCTGGGTCTGAATGCCCTGATAGGACGTCCGCCCCGACGACATGCCGACATAGGAACCCTTGTGGACCAGGGTGCCCTCGACGGGCACGACGGCGACCGATCCGACCATGTCGTAGGGGCGTTGGCCGGCGCGGTCGTGAGCCGCGCCGACACGATCCGACAGGCGCCCCGCCATCGGTCGGTCGAGACCGGACGGGCGCCCTTCCGCGAAGGCGGAATGATCGATCACCGCGACGCCGGAGAGGTCGAACCCTCCGTCGACGAAGCGCCCGCCGATCGCCATCAGGATGGCGGCGGCCTTGCCCTCGGCGATCATCAGCTCGGTGCCGAAGATCCGCGCGGCGATCTCAGGGTGCAGGATCATTTGAGGTCTTCTCCTCGGCGAGCCGCTTGGCACGCTTGGCCTTCGGATCACTCTCGGTGGTCTGCCCCGGCATGGCGCCGGTGACCGTCTGGCGCGTGAGCCCGCGGTCGGCGAGCATCTCTTCTTCGAGCTCGACCTCGTCGAGGACCTCTTCGATGTCCTTGCCCTGCTCCGCCGCCTCGTCCTCGAGGGTGGAGATGAGCGATCCCATTCGCAGCGCGGCGGCGGCTGCTTCGGTCTCCGGGTCGACGTAACCGCGTCCGGGTCCGATCCAGCGCGCCTTCATCCAGGCGGCCGGCATCGCATGGAAGGCATCGAGACCACCGGGGATCTCGACATGGCCGCGGTCGATCGCCTCCTCGAGGAAGGCGAAATAGATCGGCGACACGTACTGATCGACGAAGACGGCCAGCATCCGTTGGATCGACCGCCAGACCTCGTTCAGCGCGGCCCGTGCCGAAGAGTAGTTCGTCTTCGACCAGTCGCCGGACAGCTGCTCGTAGGAGACGCCGAGCGCCGAGGCGATCGACTGCAGGAACGCGGCCTGGAAGGCCGGGAACGCCGTCGTCTGCCGCGGCGACGAGTTGATCTTGATCTCGTCGCCGATCGGCAGCACCGGAATGCGGACGCCGTTCATCGTCGGGCGGTTGAGCGCGTAGTGGCGCGCTCGGGCGGAATCGCGGCTCTCGGTCGACGCCACCGGCGACATCGCGGCGCCGACGTCGGCCGCCGAGAGGCTCGACGTCACGAAGGCCGCGAACAGCGCGTTGACCGCCGCCGCGGCGAGTTCGGTGTCGGCGTGGCGCGAAATCATGCGCAGGCGCGACACCAACGCCGCGAAGGGGCTGATCGCGCGGGTCTGGTCCTCGCGGTCGGGCTCGTAGGCGTGGATGAAGACCGGTCGCCCCCACGCCGTTTCGAACGGAATGCGGGTCCACGTCGTCGTCTTCACGCCGGCGAACCAGTCGGCCGGGTGAGCTTCACGGACGTGCGCGGCGATCGGAACGCCATCGTCGTCGAATTCGATGCCGCCGCGCAGTCGGAGACTGTCGGGCGCGCCGTTGGGGTTTGTCACGCGGTCCGGGTCGATCGGTTGAACCGCCAGGCGATAGCGGTGTCCTCCGGTCTTGCGCCACCGCAGCGTCGCCATGGCTTCGCCGGCGCGCACGACGGTACGGGCACCTTGGCGGAAGACGCCGGAGCCCGTCATGCGTCGACGGAAGTCGGCGCGCTTCAGAGGGTCGTTCCAGAAGAGGTTCCATTCCCCCTCGATCTTCCGACCGATCGCGCGGGCCTGCTGGCGGCTGATGCCGAGCACGTTCGCGTCGGGCCGAGCAGATAGATTGAGGCCGCGACCGACGAGCATGTCGACGAGACGGTTGATGCCGGCGACCGCAATCGGATCGTTGCGGGCGAGATCGTTGGCTCGGTCGAGCGTGAGCCGTGCGTTCCACAGCGTCGCGCTGTCGCCCGAGGCCATCGCCGGCAGATAGGTGGCGAGTTCCTGCGACGTGACCGACGACGACCGATAGGCCGGATCGGCAGTGACCGAGCGGGTCGTCTCCTTCGCGGGCGCCGCAGCGGAGCCGGAGGCGTCGTAGGACTGGCCGAACCCGTTCAGCATGGGTCTCTCCTCAGAAGAAGAACCCGACCGCTCCGCGAACCGGGTTGCCGGCGAGGCGTTGTTCGAGCTCGGCCACATAGGCGTTGAGGTTCTCGACCGTCGCCGGCGTGAATTTCGTCCGGTAGTCGCCGCAGTCGACTTCGACGACGGCCGTACCGGTGCGCAGCTTGTGGAGCGCGATCCGCGCTTCGCGGAGCAGCCCTTCGGTATCGGTCGGGTCGAGTGCCATCAGATCTCTCCGACGATCAGTCCGAGGCGACGACCCGCCTCGAGGTTGACGGCGATGCCGGGGGTGATTTCGACCATGACGTCTTCGCCGCGCCGATAGGTGCGAGCGGGGCTCTGTTTCCGTGCCATGACGGTTCTCCGAAATGGTGACGCGCTCCGCCGGACAGGATGCGGCGGAGCGCGCCGCCGCGCCGTCGTCGGTCAGAACGCGGCAACGAGTTCAGTCGTCGTCGTTGAGGGCCGCCAGAGCCTCGACCCAGTCGGCCTCTTTCGGGCCCTCGTCGGGCATCCATGCGGCCTCGGACGCACCGTTCTTGGTGACGTTCGCGACGGTTGCCGGCGCGAAGAGCGTCGGCTGCGCGAGATCTTCCGGAAGGCCTCGCTCCCGCGCGCGCGCCGCCCACTGGTCGGGCGTGCGTGCCGAGATGAGGGCCGCCTCGGCCATCGCCATGTTGCCGATCCGGCAGTCGAGGAGGTGGTTCTCTCGCTTGCCGATCGTCTTCCATTCCTGATGCGGGCGCCCGTTCACCCGCTTCGTTTCGAGGTACTCGGAGGTGACCTGAAGGAAGTAGGCCTCGTCGAGGAACGCGCCGAAGTGGCAAGCCCCCGGGATGGCGGTCGGCATCCCCTCGCGGAAGGGGTTCTTCTCGAGGTTCGTGTACCAGACCGATTTCAGCGACCATGTGCCGATCGGCCAGACGTCGATCTTGCCGTCCCGCTTGCCGGCAAGGACAACTTGCTTCTTGCCGGGCGTCCCGAGGGCGGGCGCCGACCAGCCGCCCACGCCGCGCGTCGCGAAGACGCCGTGGCGGGTGCGGGCGAAGGCGTAGACCTGGTGGGCGCGACCATCCTGGTTGTCGCCCGAGTCGATCCCCATCGCGTCGAGGGGCCAGAACCGGCCGAAACTGTCCGGCCAGCGCTTGGCATAGATCTCGTCGTGGAGCGCGGCGAACGCGCCCGTGTGATGATCGGTTGTATCGCCCGGGATGAACCGGGCCTCGATCACCCACGACTGGCGATCCCATCCCCAGGCGACGACTTCGACCCAGATGCCGGTGTGCTGGACGTCCGCGAAGGCCGTGACGAGGAGCCCGTTCGGCGGGATCACGCCGCGAGGATAGTCTTCTCGCCGCGCCATCAGTTCCGAATGGTCCTTCGCATCGCCCTTCGCTTCGTAGGCCTGAGCCCACGTGCGCTGGACGAGCGAGGCCTCCTTCGCCGGGTCGCCTTCGGCCTCGATCTCGAGGCGCGCGATGTTCTCCCACGTCTCGAACGGCGACGTCAGGTCGTCGAAGTGCCACGACAGATGCGGTGCGCCGGGATTGAGCGGTATCCACCCGCCACCGTCGCGCTGCGCCCGTTGCAACAGACGCCGCATCTGCCGTTCCTGCACGGGCAAGCCGCAGCACTGCATGGCATAGCGCGGCTGATAGGGCGGCGCGCGATCGAACAGGAAGTTCGACCGCAGGAGCCGGACCTTGGCGGTGCATTGCGGGCAGACGACGTGCCACCAGCGCTGATCACCGGCCTCGAACTCGTCGTCGATCTCCGAAGCGCCCTTGATGGTGGGCGTCGAGATGGCGAGTTCCTTCCAGTCGCCGGTCACCGAAAACGTCTTGCGGCGCGATTCGATGAGCTTCGACGGCGGACCTTCGCCGCCGACGTCCTCGGGATAGCGGTCGACCTCGTCCTTGAGGATCTTCTTGACCGTGTCGCCCGACAGATCGGACGCCGACGAGGCGAGCGCCAGGTTCAGTTCGCCGCCGGGGAATGCCTTGATATAGGTCGTCGACCCCGCCGCCGACCGGCTCGTCTGCGACCGCACCAGCTTGCGCAGGGCGTCGCACTTCTCGATGACGGGCTGCAGCTTGCCGCGCGAGAACTTCGTCAGCGCCGTGTCGGTCGGCTGCACGACCATCATGCGGCAGGGATCGAAGACGATCGAGTGCGCCAGGAAGGCGAGACCGAAGACGGTCGCGCCGGACTGCGCCCCCTTCCGCACGACGCCCTTGTTGTGGGGGCTGTCCGGCCCCATGGCGTCGAGAGGCTCGATCCACCAGGGAGTGAGTTCCGGGTTCCAGAGCTGGCCGGCGAAAGGGCCGTCCGGAACGCGGAACGACGTTGCGGCCCACTCGGACGGAGAGACGCGAGGCGGGATGTCGACGAGCTCGGCGAGGCGCCGACACATCAGACCGAGCGCCGGGGGCTTTCGCCCGTCGGTGGTGATCGGCGGTGCCATGGCGCATCTCCGGGAGGGACGTCGTCACTCCTCCTCTTCGCCGTCGGGGGCCGGGGTCTCCGGTGTCTCCGCCTCGGCGGCAATGATCCTGAGTTCGGATGCCAGCGCGCGGCACATGTCGTCGCCGATCTGGACGAGCCATCGTCTAAAGGCCGGCATGCCGCTTTCCTGCGCCTCGGCACCCTCTTCGGCGCGTGACACGATACCCTTCGCGGCGTCCTTCACCGCACCGGAGATCCGCACCATGGCGGCCTCGATCTCGGTCACGCGGTAGAGTTGGCCGTTCTCCCGCTCGAAGGAGAGCCGTTTCAGCTCGGCGGCGTAGTAGGCGTCGCGGGCCTTCGCGTCGCGATAGGCCGGCGTGTCGGTCTCGCCGACGCTTTCGCCCGGAGGAGCCGGCATCCGCGACGGTGCTGGCCGGGCGATCGGTTCTTCGACCGCCCCGCGAAGGACGGCCGCGCTCGCCGCCGAGGCTTCCTTGACCGGATCGCCCGTCACCCCGACCGCGAAGTCATAGGCGGCGCGGCTGACGAACTTCGCGCCCGTCGGCGACCGGAACGAGACGAGGGCACCATCGTCCTCGAGCTTCGAGACCCTCTTCCGGATCGCTTGGCCGCTGACCCCGCGCTCTCTGGCGAGATCGGCCAACGACACCGCATCGGGAGGCATCGCAACCATGCCGCAACCCCGCAACCATACCCGGCGCAACCCCCGCAACCGGCGCAACCCATGAAAATCCGAGCATCACTGGCAAAAGCCCGGGGCCGCGCCGCGTCCGCCGACGATTGAAGGCCGGGAAGGACCCGACCCAGGGGGGGTAGGGCAAGGGCCGTGCCAACTACCCGCCGCCCATTAGTCGACCCCACTCGTGAGCCATGCGAGGCGGCAGTTCGACGGCGAGCACCCGCTCCCACGTCGACAGCGAGAGATCCTTGATCATCTCTTTCGGAACGGCCGGGCCCCACAGCTGGGCAACCGGGAAGCGCGAAGAGCCACGACGCTTGAAGACCCCGCCGCCATAGGCAGGCACGAAGAACGTATGAGCGAAGACCCTCGACACATTCCACGGCGATGCGGAGATCCCGTCGCCCGATTGCCGCGGCATGAACTCGCTGAGCTTGTGGTAGGGCCCGTCCGCTCGCAGGGACGCCGCCGGACTTCCGGGCGAGGCCGAGAACTGGCGGACTTCTTTCGAAATCGCACCGCTCTTGAGCCCGGTCTGTTGGACCAGCGCCCGCGTCACCGCCGTCTTCGCCTTGGCCACCGTGTGGTTGACCGCGTAGCAGCCGGCCTGCAAAGCCGCGCCACTTTCGAGCCTGGCGAGTGGGGCGAGGATCGACGCGAGGTTGCCGTTGAACGAGAGCGAGAAGGTCACTTGGCCACCCTCCCGGCAACGAAAAGCCCCGGCCGCTTTCGCTCCGGGGCTTCCAAACGCACCTCTTCCGAGGTTGACCATTGCTCTCACCACACCCGTCGCAAGTCAAGCGTCCCGCCGATTTTTTTTGACGAGACGCCGCGACCTCATGCGATCCACGGCGCCGCGGGCCGATCCGGCGGAAGGACGACGCGCCCGCCGAGCCCATCGAGTGCGCCGGCCAGCGCCGTGAACCAGGCGTGGATCATCGCCCATCGGATCCGCTCGGCGAGGACCGGCGCCGGGTCGGGCTCCAAGCGCTCGACCTGCCTAGCCCCCGGGAACGGGCGTCTTGCGGTTCGGTTGAAGCCGTCGACCTCGACCAACTCGAACCGCGTCGGCGCGCCCGCCCCGTCCCAACCAACCGCGCGCTCGATGATGCGGACCCACTTCGGCTGGCCGCCCGGATGAACGTCTGGCACGGCGACAGGCGCGACGCCCCGCCAGTCCGGCCATTGGTCGACTATGGCCGTCCGGACGACGATCGACGAGGCGAGCCCATGCAAGATCGTGCCTTCGCCGCCCTTGCGCCCAGGGCCGGCCTCGCGAACGACGAGACCCCACGCCCGCGCCAGCGCCGCCTCGCCGAGCCGGTCGAGATCGCCCCACGCGCCGAACCAGTCGATTTCGGCAGGCTCCTCGACGACGAGATCGTCCAAGTCGGAGACGACCCGAGCGACGGCGAGCGCGTCGGGATGAGGCTCGCCGGCATGATCGGCGCTGAAGACCGCGCCGAAGCGGTTGATCGTCAGCCGGGATCCTCCGTCATGGGGAATTTCGCCCGCCACTGCCCAGGAGTTGCCGAAGCCGAGGGAAGCCGGCGCCCGGAAGTCCCGTTCGGGCGCGACCTTGGAGAGCTCCTCGATCCAAGCCCACCGCACCAGATTTTCGATGCCGATCCGCTTCATCTTCTTCCCCTTTTGGCCTCTGTCGATAGTTGGCGGTACCATGTCGATAGTACATTTCAAACTATCTACATCATTTAGTTCAGCATTATCATGGGTTTAGTGATGCTTGGCGGTAGTTGGCGGGAGTTTGCTGGTGTTTCTCATGAAGGACGACCATCCGTTTGCAAATTGAATTCGCATGATGAAGGTGCCGAAAACCTCCGCCAACTACCGCCGAATTGCGGTTTGGTGGCTGAATTCCGCCTGTTCCCCTCGCCCCCGAACCCCCGCCGTACTACCGCCGAACCCCCGCCAACTACCGCCGTCCCGGCGGCACTTTGCCCCTGTCCGTCATCAATCGGACGGGTTGCGGGCCGGCGGTTCGGGCACGTCGTGCAACTCGCAGTCGAGGTAGAAGTTGCGGCCGGCAATCTCCGACTTGGCGAAACGTTGACCGACCACCCGACCGAACTTGGTCTTGCTCTTCGGCGCGCGCCCGTTGGAGGCGCACCAGGCGAAGTACGCGTCGAACATCGTCTGAGCCTGCACCTTGCCGTCCACGCGAGATCCGACGCAGGCCTTGAGAAACTCGCCGATCGGGTTCATGTCGGCGGCATAGTCGTCGGTGGCCGCCCTGACGGACGGCGCCACGAAGAGCCCGTTGGCGAGGAAGTCGAGGGCCCCCTCGACCAGCCAGGCGAGGATGCCGGCGCCCTCCTCGGATACGAATTCGGCGACCATTTCCTCGAGGTCGCGCCGCTTCTCCTCGGGCACGGTCTGATCCCAGTGGACGACGAGCATGCGGCGCATCGTGCCGTAGTCGGACCCGTCGAGCGTCGGGAAGCCGTTGCCCGACATGTGGGGCGCCGCCACCGACTTGAACTCGAAGTAGCCCTTGAAGAGCGAGCGCACCGGGAACTTCTCGCCGCCCGTGAGCTTCTTGATCAGGTCTTCCTGCAGCGGCACGTCGCCCTTGACCTCGAGAATGCGCACCATCCGACGCCCGTAGAGGCGAACGAGGTCTGGCGAGGCGGCGCCGACGCCGCGGTCACCGGTGCCGACGATGGATTCGCGCGGCAGCCCGACGGCGAGCGGACCGAGCACGCGCGTCAACGTCTCGAGGAACACCGACTTTCCGTTCGCGCCGGTGCCGTAGTGGAACATGATGTTCTGAGCGACGACGCCGAGGAGGCCGGTGCCGGAGAACGCCTGCACCGTCCGCCGCTTGTCGGGGTCCGGGATCATTTCCTCGAGGAACGCCCGCCACCGCGGCGCCGGGGCCGCCGTGCCCGTCCACGGCACCGGCACGGCGGCCGTGATGAGGTCTTCGCGACGGTGGCCTTCGGTCGCCTCGACACGCGCCGTCCAGCGCGTCACGTCGGGGTCGGGACATTCGAGATCGACTTCGCGCACCAGTTGGAGCGTGTGGGTCCGACAAGCGAAGCGCAGCGCGTCGGCGTTGAAGGCCTCGGGCTCGCGCCTGAGCCGCGGGCCGGCCATGTCCAACATGTTGTGGACGCGCCCCTTGTTTTTCGACGAGACGCCGAAGATCTGCCGCGCGCGGCGCCGCTTTTCGAGAGCACCACGCGCCTTGAGCGCGGCCTTCAGCTTGCGCCCGATCGGCTTCGACAGGTCTTCCGGGTCGATCGACGTCCAGTCCTCGCCGAACGCCTCTACGGCCGCGGCGATCGCGCGCTCTTCGTCGGGCGTGTGACGCAGGAATTCGGCCTCGAGGCCGATCCGATCGCCGAGTCCTTGGGCGATGCATTCGGTCAGAGCCCGCCCGCCGGCGTAGTCCCAATGGGTGCCGGTCCAGGCGAGGAAGACCCCGCTGGCCACCTCTTCCTGCGCGAGCACGAGGATGTCGCGGCCGAAATGACGGATCAACCGCTCGCCGTTGTCCGTATCGGAATGGTCGAGCTTGCTGCACCCTTCGACGACAGCCGTGTCGAGCGGTGCCGAGACCCAGTCGAAGGTAGAGCCGGAGGACACGCCCTCGTCGTCGTCGTCGCTCTCGTCGTCCGGCTCGAACGACCCACGGGTTGCGGGCGGCGGCACGGCGGGATCGGCGACGGAGACAGGCGGGACCGGCAGCCCGACGCCGATCGTCTCGGCGGCGTCGAGAGATCCGAGGATGGAATCGCTCATGGACAAACTCCGTTGCGGGCCGCGATCTCGGCGCGGCGCATGTCGTTGAAATCGAGGCCGTCGGTCGGCCAGGCGCGCAGCGTGTCGACGCCGGCGCGAGCGAAGCGGGCAGCCCCGCGAAGGGTGGCGAAGTCGACGGTGGCGCGGTCGCTGTCGCCGTCGCAGAGGAGAAGAGCGCGCCGGACCGTCGGCGGCAGAACCATGCCGGGCTCTTTCCAGTCGGGTTCCGGGCCGGGTATGCGGATGCTGCGCATCCGCCCGCGCGCGTCTGGGCGCTTCAGGCCGAGCGGATGTGGCACGCTCTCGGCGGCTGGTCCGCCCATGTTGCCGAGCGATACCGCGACGACCCACAGAATGCCGTCGACCGGGCGGCCCTCGTCGATCATCGCGTCGCGCACCGCGGCCGTGGTCTCGATCCCTTCGCCGACGCGCGCTTCCGCTTGCCCGCAGGCGCGTGTCAGATGGATGACGCCCGCGCCACGCGGACCTCGCACCTTCTTCGCCGGATAGATCAGCCGGCCGTCGGCATCGTGCGTCTCGCCCGTCACGGGGTCGGCGACGATGGCCTTGCGCGGTTCGACCGGGTCGAGAAACGTCTGGTGCAGGGCGGCGAACCGCCCGTCCGGGCCGACGATCGCCGCCGTCATGACCGGGAAGGCACCGGCGGAGATGAAGCACTTCCGCTTCTTCGACCAGACCCAATAGGTTGCCGCTGGAATGAAGCGCAGCCGCAGCCCCTGGTGATGAAGGATCCCGCGCGCCTCGAGGTATCGCGCGGCGTGCGTGTCATGGATCGGCAGGCCGCTCATCCACAGCTCGTAGGCACGCTTGCGTTCCTTGTCGCGGAACTTGTCGGCCGCGGCCTTGTTGCGGGCGCCTTCCAGTTCGAGCTCGCGGCGGCGCTCTTCGGCCCGGCGCTCGCGGTCTTGGCGTTGCGCCGCGGTCTCGGTCTTGGCGCCGTCGGGCGGCGGCGTGCCGTTGATCCACTCGCAGGCCGCGAGGAAGCCGGACGACCTGTCGTAATCCATCACGTGGCAGACGAGGTCGACCACGTCGCCACCCGCGCCGTTGTCGTGACCGCAGTTGAAGACGCGCTTCTGCGGATTGACCGAGAGCTTGTCGCTCTTTCCGCCGCACAGCGGGCATGGGCCGACGAATTCGCGGCCGTTCCGACGCAGATTGGCGCCGAGCCGCCCCGCGACCTCGAGCATGTCGGCGCGCCGCGCCTCGTCGATCCAATCGGCACGGGCGGTCATGGCAGCCCCACTCTTACGAAAGTCGTGGGCTCGCACAAAAATATGCGAACACCATTGACGCTCGCACTTTTTTGTGCGAGATTGCATCCATCGAAACGGAACAAGGAGATGCGATGAATCGAGAGGGATTGATCCGAGCCCTTCGCAAGTACGCCAGAAAGAACGACGTATTCTTCGAGGTCGACAAGAAGAAGGGGAATGGATCGCACTACATCGTCCGGGTCGGAACAAAATGGACCACGGTCCAAAGCGACCTGAACCCCGGACGAATAGAGCGCATCCTGAAACAACTCGAAGTGGACACCGCCGCCATCTAGGCGGGGTCTCCCTCTCGCGGCCACGCGCCTTGATTGATGGATGGAGCGAACATGAACTACGCGATCCGAATTACCCCGGACGGCCACGGCGGCTTCGACGCCGCCTGCCGCGACCTGCCGCAGCTCGTGACCGGCGGCGCGACCGAAGCCGAAGCCCTCGACATGGCCGCCGACGCGCTCGAGGTGGTCATCGCCGGCTACATGACGATGGGCGAGGACCTGCCGCTGCCGTCGCCGGCCGAGGTGGGAGAGCGCCTCGTGCCCGTGCCGGCGGCCATGGCCGCCAAGGCGGCCGTCTGGCGCGCGTGGCGCGCGTCCGGCATCTCCAAGAGCGAACTGGCGCGCCGGATGGACGTGGCCGAAGGCGAGGTGCGCCGCATCCTCGACCCCGACCACGCGACCAAGCTCGAGCGTCTCGACCAGGCGGCCCGCGCCCTCGGCACGCGCCTGGTGGTCGATCTCGCCGCGGCGGCGTGACATGAGACGGTGGGGGGGGATGCTCACAGCGCCACCCCCGCATTCTCGAACAACGCGCCGGCATTCCAGAGCCCCGTGCGGAGCCGCTTGCGCGGCCTCGCGCGCGACAATGCCGGCTGGTCCGGCACGTAGTTGGCGGCGACCAGAGCGGCGGCGACGGGCGGCGAGACGGAATTGCCGCACATGCGGACCTGCGCCGTCTTGGTGATCGGATGGCCGTCGGCGCCTTCGTCGATGATGTAGCCGTCCGGGAAGCCCTGCGCCCGGTAGAGCTCGCGGGGCGACAGCATCCGCATGCCGATGTCGACGATCTCGTAATCGGCCCCCTCGATCGTCACGAGGCCGAAGCGCGGTTTCGCCGTCACGGTGTGCAGCGGGTCGCGGCAGTCCTGTCCGTGCTCGGCGGCGCCGTAGTATTTCGCCAGGAACGCCCGCACCTCTGCCTGATGCGTCCCGCCGGCGGTGACCGTCGGCGCCGGGTCCGCAACGTCGCGCTGACGGCGATCGGAGCCGTGCAGATCGACCATGCCGGCCGTGACCTCGACGACCGCCTGCTGGCATCCCTTGGCCGTCAGCGTCGAAACCGGCTCACGCACGTCGTGACCGACGACGCCGACGTTGTGCTGCGCCAGGAACGCCGCGACCACGGCCGGCTTGCCGCCGCCCCCCGCCGTCGTGGTGCCGATCGGCTCGCCGGCATCGGACCCGACGGAGGCGCCGAACTGGCGCTGGACGTGAGCGGCAATGACGGCGTGACGGTTCTCGGTGGTGATCGTCCGGACGGGTTCGTCCACCGATGCGGATCGATCGGTCGATCCAGCGCCTTCCCCGTAGTAGGCGGAGAGATGCGCCGCGACGAGCGCGTGCTCTCCGCGATGCGCTGTCGTGATCGTCCGCACCGGCTCGGCGACGTCGTGCGTGCGTGGCGGTCCAGAATGAGTGATCGGCGAAAGGAAAGGCGCGACGATCGCCGCATCCGCCTTCGCCGTGATCGTCTGCCACGGCCGGTCGACCGGCCGCGCGTCGGACTGCCCCATGCGCCCGCCGACACCGACCACGAACGGCTTCGCCGCCTCGAGGACGTAGCGCTGCACGCCCTTGGCGATGCGGGCCATCGTCGCCTCCGCCAGCGGGCGGTTCACGCCGATCGCGCGGCCTTCCTCGCGCGTCAGGAAGATCGACGGGCAAGGGATCGACCAGTCGATGATTTCGGCGGCGGTGCGCCATGGCGCCAGGCGGCCCGAGACGACGGCTTCCGACTTCGGATCGCCGTGCGTCGGTTCCGGCCAGACGATCGGCCGTCCATCGCAGCGCGCGACGAGGAACAGGCGCTTGCGGATCGTCGGCGCGCCGTAGTCGCAGGCCCTGAGCTCGCGCCACTCGACTCGGTATCCGAGCCGCTCCAACTCGCCGACCCACCGGCGGAACGTCTCTCCCCGGCGCGCCGGGCACGGCTGGCGGTCGGCGGTCAGCGGCCCCCACGTCTGAAACTCCTCGACGTTCTCGAGGAGGATCACGCGCGGCCGCACCTGTTCGGCCCACCGGACGACGACCCAGGCGAGATCGCGTATCCCCTTCTCGCGGGGTTCGCCGCCCTTGGCCTTCGAGAAGTGCTTGCAGTCGGGCGAGGCCCACATCAGGCCGACCGGCCGTCCCTGCGTCGCCGCGATCGGATCGACCTTCCAGACGTCGTGCCGGATGTGCCACGTTGTCGGGTGATTGCGCTCGTGCATCGAGAGCGCCTCGCCGTCGTGATTGATGGCGATGTCGGGCGATCGTCCGAGCGCGATCTCGATGCCGGTGGAGGCCCCGCCGCCGCCGGCGAAGCTGTCGACGATGATTTCACGCATGGGATATCTCCCCGGCGAAGCGCCGCACATCGTCTGGCCGCGCGCAGCGAACTGACGCCTTCGGTGGAATCCAATGGAGCCGCGTTTCGGAGCCGGCTCTGGATCTCAAGCCGTGCCAGACGAACCAGGCATAGGGTGTCGCGGTCGAAGCCGTCGGATCCCACCGCCCCTTGACCATGGGAACGCGCTCGGCGAACTGCAGGATGCTGGTCGGCGGCGTTCGCGCGAAGACGCTCTCCCATCGCTTCAATCCGTCGATCCAAGCGGAGCGGAGCAGCAGTGCGACGCCGCTGACAGCAACGGAGAGAGCCCGTTCGAGGAATTCGTCGGCGAGATTGAACGGCGGATTGGTGATGACCCAATCGACCCTTGAGGCCCCACTTCGATGGCGCGGCGTTTCGATGACGTCGAGGCCCACCCCGACAAACGATCCGATCCCATCGAGACCGCCGTAGTCGTGGACGTCGGTGGCCCAGACCACGGGGAACGTTTCGGAGAGCACCGTCGACATGTGTCTCCCACCAGCTGCCGGCTCCCAGCACGAGCACGACGGCAAGTGCGAGACGACGTTCGCCTCGAGCCACTCGATCAGCGCCCGCGTCGCCCATGGCGGGGTCGGGAAATAGTCGAGGCTGTCCAGAGCGGAGTGGCGCATCTGGCCGACCGCGTAGGGAATCGGGGCCTTGCTCATCCCGCCCTCCGCATCTCTTCGGCCAAGCGGGCGCGCTCGGCGGTGGACCACAGCTCGCGGCCACGCCGAGACCGCTCGACGCGGCGCCAGACGGCGACGCGAAGGGTGCGGGCGACGCGGGTCGAGATCGTCAGCCAGCGGTCGAAGACGATCACCTTCATCGCGCGGCCCTCGTCAGCAGGGCGATCAGCGCGTCGGCATCGGCCTTCAGAGCAGGATCGGCGGCGAGGCGCGCGTCCGTCGCTTGGCGGGCATGGATCACGGTGGTGTGGTCGCGATTGCCGAACCGACGGCCGATCTCCGGCAGGGATGCCCGCGTCAGCCTGACGGCGAGCCACATGGCGAGTTGGCGCGGGCGGACCACTGCCCTGGCGCGCCGCGCCGACAGGAGTTCGGTCCGCGAGATGCGGTAATATCCGGCGACCGCGCCGATGATCATCGTGATCCTCGGCGGTCGCGCCGTCGGCGTTTCGTCGGCGCCGACAAGGCCATCGACGAAGTCGCCGGGAACGGACGGAGGAGCGATCAGCGCGTCCACCACCTCCGACGGCATCGGCGCGACGGGAAAGTCACGCGGCGCGGCGGCGGGCGCTTGCAGCCCGGCGAGGGCCTCGACCGGCATGGGCTCGTGCGGCACGCTCTTGCGCGCCGGCGGCACCGGGCGCGCCGTGGCCATGGTCGCCGACCGTGGCACGCGCCCCAGCCGCACGGCGAGATCCATGGCGACCGTCGTGCGCTCGGCGCGCCGTTCGTCCGCGGTGATCGGCGGCGGACCCGCGCGGCCCGCCGAGGACGTCCCGTCGAACGCGGTCATGATCACGCTCCCGCCACCAGTCGCGGCCCCTTGGCGGCGGCGACGTCTGCGCGCCAGGCGTCGAGGCTGCGCGACACGCCGCTCGCGGCGCGGTCCATCTGTTCGGCTTCGGCCGGGCTGAACTTCCCGTCCGCTGCGGCGGCGGCATAGACCGTCATCATCTCGCCGACCGCGCGCATCAGCTCGGCGTGCCGCGACATGATCGCCGAAGCATCGCCTCCGGGCGCCTCGTCGGCCTCGGTCAGGCGCCGCCCGCCGAGTCCCGCCATCGCCGCGGTGACGCACGGCACGCCGCATTCGGCCTCGAGCGCGAGCGCCGCGGTGATCGGGATGATCACCTCCGGCCCGCTCGCCTGCCAGCGCGACACCTCCGACTTCGACATGAGGGCGATTTCGCCGGCCCGCTCGACGCCGCCGCAGAGCTTGACGAGATCGCGGGTGGCGCTCTTGACCCGGTGGAACCAGGCATCGGGGATCGGATGAGACATGAGGCAGACCCTCGGCATGGCTTTCCCGTTCCGGGAAAACGCCTCGGCGTTTCCCGTTCCGGGAAGTGTCTTGGTGTGGCAACTTGTGCGGGTCGGGCAGTCAGGCCCGGCCAGATCACTCAGGAGGAATCATGGCCGTTTCCCTCTTCGCCCGCGGCTTCTCCGGCCGCACCGACATCGCCCGCGACGCCATCACCATCGCCGAGGCGATGGCCATGACCTTGCTCGAGATGAATTCCGGATTGCGCGGCGACGCCGCAGCGCCGGGCCTCGTCTGGGCTATCGGCATCGTCGGAAACCGCGATCTCGTCCGCGCGCTCGAGTATGTCGGCGCCGAGGTCACGGGCCGCACCATCGACAGCTTTCGCGAAGCCATCGGGCGAGGAACGATCCGTCCGCTCGCACCCAAGGTCGAACGGAGGCCGGCCGAAGGAACACCCGGCGGCGAACAACCCCGCCAAACCCCTGACCAACGCGCGATCGTGCGCCGTGAACGAAGGACGAAACTCGGTGAGTGACCGACGTGAACCGGCAATTCGGAGAAGCGCGAGACCGACACGCAACTCCCGCTCGTTCCGAGCCTCGTCCGCCAACGCGACCGAACCGCTGAAAGGGCAGTCACCGATTTCCGTTGCGATGATCGCTTCGATCTCGCTGTCGGAAAGGTCGGCCGTGTCGAAGGAAACCGTCGTCATGCCGCCTTCTCCTCGGTCACGCCGCAGGGCCGCGGCACGTCGGCCGGCCAATCCAGCCCGTCGGGCCAATGGTCGGAGAGCCATCGCATCGCAGCCGCGATCGTCAGTACGCCGATGTCGGCGCCGGCCCGGATACGACCGAGACGCTTGCCGTCCCGCAACATGCGGGTCGAGAGGGTCGCTTCGGCCTTGCCTGTGGCGCTGCACCAAGCATCGGAAACGCACAAGAGATTGGTGATCGGCTCTATCATGCCTCGACACTACGGGACATATCCCGATCATGTCAACGGGATTTATCCCGGTGGAGGCGCGCGTCCGAAGCAGGGATGATCCGCCATGCCCAGAAAGCCGCCGAAAGCACAAGATAACGACGAGCCCATGCATCCGCTCAAGGCGGAGATATTGGATCGTGTGGCAAGTCGGCTGAAGGTGATCGGTATGGATCCAGCGACAGCATCACAGGCGGCCGGTGGCGGCCCGGATCTCATTCGCGATTGGTTCCGCAAACCGAAGGTCATGCCGCGGGTCGACAGCCTGCGCGACATTGCCCCTATCCTCAAGACGACGCCGGAATGGCTCGCCTTCGGAAACGGCAACGAAGATATTGGAATGCCGGTCATTCGTCCGACCGGGATCCCGCTCGTGTCATGGGTAGCCGCTTCTTCCTTCGTCGAAATGGGAACGCCGCCGCATGTCGCCGACGCCCCGATGGTGTTCGCGACCGACCTGCCGGCAGGGCAATTCATCGCGCTGCAGGTCCGGGGCGATTCCATGGACAGAGTCGCGCCGGATGGGAGCCTCATCATCGTCAACTTACGCGATAGAGAGTTGACGCACCGGCGGCTCTACGTCTTCCGCGAAGCTGGCGAGGTCACATTCAAACGCTGGATGACCAAGCCCGACCGGCTCGAACCATGGTCTAGTAACCCGGTACACGAGCCGATCGCCCCCACGCCGACAACACGCACCATCGGCCGCGTTATTCGGATCGTCCAAGATACATGACCGATATCAGCGGCATGCTTCTGGCATGAGATCTATTCGATCGGCCGAGATTTCGACCATCTTCCACCCTGGGACGTCGGCCCGACGGCTGGCCTGAATCCGAAGGGCATCGAAGTCGATCGTAAATCGGCACGCCGGATCATTTGACCCGACGACGCACGACCTCGCTCGAAATGCATCATCCACTGACGTCCGGTTTCCGAGGTAAGCGCCGGTGACGGTCACGGAAATGCGACTTCCGACGGAGCCGCAATAGATGCCGCGCGGGGTGTTGGCACAGACCATCGGAGACACTGCGGTCGAACCGACAATACGCTCGACACCGGCCCCCAAAGCGTCGGGGGACACAGCACCACGGCAGTCGGCGAAGGCAAAGCTCGGTGGTGTCGCGACGAGCGCCAGGACGGCAACGACGGAACGATAGGTCACGACGCTCTCCCAAAAGTCGCGGGTGAAGCTTGAGACGATAATCACGCTACAGTGGTGCCAGATGACGCCACAAACGGGACATTTCCCGTTTTTCTGTTGACACGGGATATATCCCGCTAGTACCGTCGCTCTCCATCGGCGCACCCCGCGCCGTCGGAGATGCGAATGTCTGCACCGCGCCCCATCCCGTCCGACGAGACCCCGCCCGAGATCATCGACCGCCGCTCGATCACCGAGCCCACGGCGATCGTCGAGAGCATGGCGCGCGACATCCTCGCCGCCCGCCGCGACGGTCGGCACGCGGTGCTGATCGACCTCACCGAACTGGGTTGGACCCGTGCCCAGGCGCAGCGCTTCGGCTCGCAGGCCCACGCCGCCGCGCTCGACCCGCGCATCGCGACGCAGGACGCGGTCGAGCGTCTGGCGGTGCGCGAGGGCAAGCACCTCGTCGCGGTCGCCGGCATCGACGCCGCTCGCATCACCGCGGCGGGCGAGGCGGCCGTCGCCGAGGCGCTCGCCGTCCCCGTGTCCGGTGACAGGACCCAGATGCTCGACGACATCGGAGGCGACGCGGCATGACCCGGCCTTCGATCCTGCTCCACCGTTTCGAAGACGCCCTCGAGGACGTCGCCCGCAAGCGCCGCTGGTGGATCGGCGAGTTGATCCTGTTCGTCGGCATCTGCGCCGAGGCCTGGATCGGCATCGCCCGCACGGCTGCGCTCTATCACGGGGGGCCGTGACCATGCTCCACGAGTCTTGCGACATCGTCGCAGACGCCGGCGGCTGGACCTGCCGGACCTGCCGCGCGCACTGGCGGACCTCGATCCAGCCCGACACCTGCGCCGAGACCCGCGTTCCGGCCGACGCGCCGACGGATCGTTCGGTGCTGATCGTCCTGGCGGTCTTCGGCATCGGCGCCGCGATCTGCCTCGCCGCCGGTCTGGCGGGAGGTCTCGCGCCATGACCCGCCCCCGTCTCTCCGAGACCCGCATCGGCATCCTGCGCGCCATGCTGTCGCGCAACGCCCCGCTGATCCGCGGGCGAGGGCCGTGCAGGTGGTTCGTCCGCGACTGGTCGGCGCCGGTCTTCGCCGCCGACGTCGAGGGCCTGCTCGCCGGCGGCTGGATAGCCCCGCCGGCCGATGCCCCTGCGCGCGGGAGCCATCGCGTCCTCGTCCTCTCCGATACCGGCCGTGATCTCGCCACCCGCGAGGCCGCCCGCGCTTTCCCGCCGCCCCATGCCGAGGAGATCGCCGCATGAGCATGGTGCCCACCGACGTCGCAGACCGCGCGCTCGCGGCCATCGTCGGCATCGTCGACGAGATCCGCCAGGAGGCCGAGGCTCTTCTCGACCTCGCCGCGCGCCTCGAGGCCGAGGCCGCCCGTCTTCGCCGCCACGACACCCGAGGAGAGAGCGCATGACGCGCATGCAGTCGTCCACCGGCCTCGCCATCGACCTCGCCGAGCCCGACCTCTCGATGCTCGACATCGAGCAGGACATCGCCGGCCCGCTGTCGCGCCTCGCGCGCTTCGGCGGCCACCGCGTCGAGGTGCCCGGAGAGGCGCTGCCGCACCCCTACACGGTGGCGCAGCACTGCGTCGTCGGCGCCGACGCATTGCTCGAGGAGACTGGCGACGTCGCCACCGCGCTCGCGTTCCTGACGCACGACGCGCACGAGGCGCTGATCGGCGACCTGACCACGCCCGCGGCGCTCGCCCTCGAGCATTGGGCCGAAGTGGCGATGCTGATCGCCGGCGGCCCCGAGTTCGCCCGAGCGGTGCGCTCGGCGCTCGGCACCGGCGTCATCCGCGCCGGCCTCGACGGGCTCAAGACCTCGCTCGACACGCAGATCCATCGCCTTGCCGGTCTCCCCCACCCGCTGCCGGCGCCGATCGCCCGGGCGGTGAAGGAGATGGACGAGCGGATGCTCGACCTCGAGCGTCGCCTGATCCTCGGCCAGCGGCTGCGCAATGCGACCGTCGACGAACTCTGGGGCGCGGTCGCGAAGGCCCGCACGGTGCGAATCCGCGGCGGCCTGATCCCGTGGACGCAGCGCCAGGCCCGCACCGAATGGATGCGCCGGTGGACGATGTGGACCGGGGCGGAAGCCGCGCGCCGGATCCCGTTTGCCGCCCCGCGCCGCAAGCCCGCCACTGCCGCTTGAGGCACGAGGAGAGATCCGTGACCGACACCGCCGTCATGAGCCCCGAGGAGCGCGACCTCGCCCGCCACGCGCTCGGCTTGTCGAAGCGTCAAAAGCGGAGCACGCGCAATCACTTCGTCTGCGCGACCGACCCGCACTGGGAGCGCTTGGTCGAGGCCGGCCTCGCCACCGTGCGCCGCAGCGCCGAGCCGGGCGGCATGCACACCTATCGCCTCACCCGCGACGGCGCCGAAGCGGCGCTCGAACCGGGCGACAGCCTCGACCCCAAAGACTTCCCCGCCTGACAGGAGGCCCCCGTGAAAAAGATCCGCAGCGCCACCACGGTCATCGGCTTGATCGGCGACGGCGAGCTCGCCGCCGAACTCGACGCCGAACTGACCGGCACCCTCGCCGCCCTGCACGAGCATTGCGGCGGTCGCAAGAAGTCCAAGGCCAAGGGCCGCGTCACTCTGACGATCGACCTCGCGGTCGAGGACGGCATGGTCACCATGACCCCCGACATCACCTCCAAGAAGCCGAAGAAGCTGCGGTCCAACGGCACCTTCTGGGTCGACGCCGAAGGATCGCTGTCGACCGAGCATCCGTCGCAGACCCGCCTCGACTTCGGCGACCGCGCCCGCGACGGCACCGCCGTCGTCGCCCCCACGACCGCGCTCGCCTGATCGGCAGAGCCACAACTCGAAAGGATGCCTCCCAATGATCACGGAAAGTCTCGTCAGCAGCTTCATCGCCGATCTCCGCGAGATGTCGGCCGAAGCCCATGCCGTCACCTATGATCCGGTCGACAACATCGCCCGCGAAGCCGGCCTCCCCGATCGTATCCCGCTCGCCATTCGCCACGGCAAGACGCCGGAGATCATCAACCTCAGGCCGCTCTTCGAAGCCTGGCGCGACCGCCCGGCCACGAAGCGCGGCACCGCGACCGCGCTGACGCTCAAGTCCTTCGTCGACCTGACGAACCGGCACAAGACGCCGCACTCGGCGATCTTCGCCGACACCGACTGGCGCAAGCCGTCCCTGCTGGCCGTGATCGACTATCACGAGAAGGCGCCGGAACTCGGCGAACTGCCGACGATCTCCGCCGATGCCCCCATGCCCGACAGCCCCGACGCCGTGTACGTGGCGGGTGTCGCTGAATCGATCATGACGCGCCCCGACAACCTGAAGCATCGCATCGCCTACGCCTATACGCTCTCCGACACGTGGAAGGCGTGGATCGCGCAGAACGGCGAGATGATGACCCAGGGCGACTTCGCCGCGTGGATCGAAGACCACATCGCCGACCTGTCGAGTCCCGAGGACGCCGAGAAGATCTGGCTGGAGCGCGACCTCCAGACCACCGTGGCGACGCCGTCGGCGCTGATCCAGATCTCGCGAGGCCTTCAGATCAACGTCGAGGCGAAGGTCAAGAACGTCGTCACGCTGCAGTCCGGCGCGGCGCAGATCGCCTTCGAGGAGAACCACGTCGGCGGCGACGGCAAACCGCTGACGATCCCCGGCGCCTTCCTGCTGCAGGTCGCGCCGTTCTTCGGTGGTGACGTCGTCCGCGTGCCGGTGCGCCTGCGCTACCGCGTCATGGGCGGCGTGACCAAGTGGTTCTTCTCGATGCATCGGCCGGACCTCTACATCACCCAGCGCCTGAAGGACGACATCTTCTACGTCGCCCGCGACACGGCCCTGCCGGTCTACGAGGGCACCCCCGAGGCCTGACACCTCTCCTCCCGCGCTCCTCCCGAGCGCCACCTTGCCGCCTCGGTCGCGCCCGACCGACCGGGGCGGACCTTTCCGAACCTCGTAGGACGCGCTCCATGAAACTCACCGTCCCCCGCGCCGCGCTCCATGTCGCGCTGACCCAGGCGGCGCGCATCGTCGAGCGGCGCACCACCATCCCGATCCTGGCCAATGTCCGGATCGAGACCGAGGGCGAGCGCCTGCTGCGCCTGACCGCGACCGATCTGGATCTCGAAGTCCGCCTACGCCTCGAGGCGACGATCGAAGAGCCCGGCGCCACCACCGTGCCGACCCACACCTTCGCGGCGCTGGTCGCCAAATACGACGGCGACACGGTCGCGATCGCGACCAAGGGTGAAGACGCCACCCTGACTCTCTCCTGCAGCCGATCGCGCGCCACGCTGCAGCGCCTGCCGGTCGAGGATCATCCCGCCCTCGACGAGGGCGCGGCGACCCATCGCTTCGCCCTGCCCGCCGCGTCGTTGGTCGAGGCGCTCGACGCGGTCGCCTTCGCGATCTCGACCGAAGAGACGCGCTATTATCTGAACGGCGTCCACCTGACCGCCGCCGAAACCATCGATGGCACGGCCCGCCTCGGCCTCGTCGCCACCGACGGCCACCGTCTGGCGCGCTGGCGTGGGCCTCTGCCCGAGGGCGCGAGCGGGATGCCGAGCGTGATCGTGCCGCGCAAGACCGTCGGCGAGATCCGTAAGATCGCCGCCGAGGGGGCGAAGGGCGGTCACGATCAGGTCGCGATCGCGCTCGACGAGAGCAAGATCCGCTTCGAGATCGGCGAGACGATCCTCGTCTCGAAGCTGATCGACGGCACCTATCCCGACTACGGCCGCGTCATCCCGGCGGCCTTCGAGACCGAGGCGCGGGTCGACCGCGCCGAACTCGTCGCCGCGCTCGATCGCGTCACCACCGTCGCCTCCGAGCGCGGTCGCGCCGTGAAGTGTGGATTCTTCGGCGACGAGATGCGGCTCGAGGTCGCCAACCCGGACGTCGGATTTGCCACCGAGACGCTGAGGATCGAGACCAGCGACGCGACGTCGCTCGAGATCGGCTTCAACGGCGCGTATCTCAAGGCCGTTGCCGACGCGCTCGGCGGCGACACGATCGCCGTCCGCCTCCCGGACAATCCCGGCGCGCCGACGGTCTTCGTCCCCGTCCCCGAAACCCGCGACGGCGCCGACCTGCTCGTCGTCCTGATGCCGATGAGGGTGTGAGATGATCAAGCCGGTCATGACCAGCGAACTCATGCACGAGCGCACCGCACCAGCGTGCCCGCACTGTGGGGGAGGCATGGACGCTGCCGCCGTGAAGCTCTGGGACATCGTCGACGCGGCGACCGAGGGCAAGGACGAGTGGCGCGTCCGCATCGACAACTGGGTTGCCGTCGACGCCGGCGGGTTCGCCGATGCCGACAAGGGCAACGTCGTCGTCGAATGCCCGGCCTGCTGCTGCCCATCCGTCCTCGTGCTCGACGGCCTCTCCGTGAAGCTCTTCGCGGCGCGCACGCCGATCGACAAGCGATTCCTCGAAGCCAAGGAGGCCTGACCCATGCTCCGGATCACCTTCGATTTAGTCCCCGGCGGCGACGAATCCCGAGCGCGGACGATCGGTATGATGGAGATCGCCAACGTCGAGACACGCATCGACGGCACCGCCGACTATGCCGTCGTCATGCGCAAGTGCCCGCCGTTTTCTGGCGCTCTGCGCGAGGCGTGGCGCCGCGGGAAGCTCACCTCCGACGATTGCTTCGTCAACGGCGTGCTGACCTCTGACGACGACGAGATGATCGCCGGCTTCGTCCAGGGCCACCACCGGACCAAGCGCGGCGTCTACGACCTGCTTTATCGCGCCCTGCGCGCCTGTGGCCTCGACCGCAGAAACCCGGAGGCCTGACCATGTCCGGCAGCGTCAACAAAGTCATCCTGATCGGTCACCTCGGCAAGGACCCCGAGGTCCGCCGCACCCAGGACGGCCGGCCGATCGTCACTCTCTCGGTGGCGACATCCGAGTCCTGGCGCGACCGCGCCTCCGGCGAGCGCCGCGAGAAGACCGAGTGGCACCGCGTGGTGGTCTTCACCGAAGGCCTCGCCAAGGTCGCCGAGCAGCACCTGAAGAAGGGCATGCGGGTCTATGTCGAGGGCAAGCTCGTCACCCGCGAATGGACCGACCAGCAGGGCGGCAAGCGATGGACGACCGAGATCGTCCTGAACGATTTCCGGTCGAACATCACCATGCTTGACCGCCAGCAGGGCAACCGCCCGCCGGAAGGCGACGCCGACGACTACGCCGGGCCGATGTCCGGCAGCTACGACGACGATCCGATGGAAGGTCAGTGATGAGCTGGGTGATCGAGGTCGGCATGAACCCCGACGAGATGAACGTCGTCGAGACGCCTGACGGCTACGGCAGTTTCGCGACGCAGAAAGAGGCAGCCGAGCGCATCGTCGAGATCGCCGATCGGCGCATTCACGCCCTCGAGCTGACGCTGAGACGAGCAAGGGGACTGATGAAGAGGGCCGCGCAATGACCAACGACGATTTCAAGTTCTCCGTCGTCTTTCTTCTGGCCTGCATCGCGGTTTCGTCGTGTAGCCGGACGGCGCGCGCCGAGACCATCGACGGCGACCGCATCACCATCATCGACGGCGACACCGTCGCGCTGCCCTGCGACCCCGCGCGCGGGGTCTATCCAGGCTGCGGCGAACGCATCCGCCTCGTCGGCATCGATGCGCCGGAGACCGGCACCCGCGCCCGCTGCGAGGCGGAGGCCGTCGCCGGCCTCGAGGCCAAGGCGGCGGTGGCCGGCCTGATCCGAGGCCGCCCGGTCGAGATCACCCGCACCGGCGTCGACCGCTACGGCCGCACCCTGGCGCGCCTGACGGCCGGCGGCATCGACGTCGACGCCGCGATGCTCGCCGCCGGCGCCGCCATCCCCTACGCCCCCGGTCGCGCCGCTTGGGCCGACCGCTGCCGCCACTGGTGCCCAGGCGCGCCGCGCTGCGAGGAGTGAGCCATGAACACGACCTTCCTGCTCATGGCCCAGTACAACGGCCGTGCCGTTATCCCTGTCGCGGACGTCTGCCGAGACTACTTCTCGCACCTCACGCCGGAGAAGTTCCTGCGCAAGGTCTCCGCCGGCGAGATCGCCATCCCGCTGGTGCGGATGGAAAGCAGCCAGAAGGCGGCGAAGGGCGTCCACATTCAAGACCTCGCCGAGTGGATCGACAAGCGGCGGGCAGCGGCGGTCCGGGAGGCGAGGGCGCTCGCTTCGTGACCAACGCTGCATGGGTGAGTCGGTTCAAAATTCATGAATAATTAACCATATCTAAACCAAGCGGTAATCAATACGAAGCTAAACATTAACAATGACGGCTAGCAAAGATGCAAAAACGGTCGGGTTTATAGATCTATTCTGCGGGGCAGGCCTCTTTTCCGCGGGATTCGCACGCGCGGGCATGCGCCCGCTGCTTGCCCTGGACCTGGACGAACATGCAATCGCCTCCTATCGCAGAAATGTCTCTGATGTCGCAGTGGTCGGCTGCACAGAAGACTACTCTCTCGCGCGGAAGGCCGATGTCCTGCTTGCGGGGCCGCCGTGCCAAGGATTCAGCACACTCGGCCGGCGGGATCCCGCGGACACGCGCAATCGGCTCTGCATGGTAATTCCCAAATGGGCAGAGTTGAGCGAGGCGCGCGTCGTCGTCGTTGAGAATGTACCACCATTTCTTCAGTCATCTCATTGGTCAACAATGCGCGATGCTCTAGTTGGACAGGGATTTACGATAGAGGTGTGGGTTCTAAATGCCGCAAATTTCGGCGCACCACAGCTTCGTCTGCGTGCATTTACTGTAGCGTCAAAAGTCGGACCAATTGGAGAGCCAACTCCAAGCACGGAGATGATTCCGGCGGCTCAGGCCTTTGCTCCTGTTCGGGCTGGAGATCCGATGCATGTTTGGCCTAAGCCATCGCAATTGGCATTGGAACGGTTTGAGATGATCCCCGAGTTTGGAGACAAGCGGGACGTCCTACGCGCCGCGCCGGACCGCTGCCCTCCTTCGTGGCACCGATTGGGAACCAAGGAGGCGACCGACGTGTGGGGCCGTGTCGATCCACGACGCCCGGCAAACACGCTCCGGTGCCGCTTCCAAAATGCGTCCACCGGGCGATACATTCACCCGAGCGAAAATCGCGTCCTTTCAATTCGCGAGGGAGCGCGGCTACAAGGTGTGAGCGACGAGTGGGTATTTGAAGGACACAGAAAATCCATCGCACGACAAGTTGGCAATGGAGTTCCTGTGCCGTTGGCGCATGCTGTTGCTCAGAGAATCATGGAAACCTTGCAAAAAAACGATCTATAAGCGCAGATTAGTCGACATCATCTTCCCTAAGCTCATCCTCCAAGGCCCGTATGGCTTCCAGGTGAACATTTTGTGTATCTGTAATCATTTGAGTTAGTCCTAGTATTTTTATTGTCGAATCGGGTCCCGAACCACGGAACCGATCGAGAAGTGACAGTTCCTTCTCGTTGGATCTCCTCTCATCTGGCATCTCGCCAATGAGAAAGCCCTGAATGCCGATATCTCTACGAAGCTCTGTTCGGCACCATCTTGCAACTTTCGCGATGTAGTCTTCAAGCTGCCTGAAATGATCCATATTAAGGGGAAGCGAAGGACTCTTCAGTTCGACGACTTTGACGACAAATGGCCCTTCGCCGGAGCGATCAGACATCAAGAAGACGAGGTCCGGCCGCGTGATATCCAACTCACCAGATGACATTATTGGCGAAAATTTATCCACGGATAGGTGCTTTGCGAGTTTGCCAACTACATGTCCGAGTCGCTCGTCGCTTGTAAGATATGTCGAAAATTCTGGGCGTATAAGCCACGGATTGTCTTTTAGTAGTAAGTGCAATTCCTTTTCTAGGCCTTTTGTCTTCCAAAGTTCGTGACCTTGCTCTTGCAGCAATTGTAGTTTGTTAATTCCACCGCGTCGTCCCCTGTATAGCTTCAAAACATCCTGCATTTCTATTTCTGACAGCTCTCGAAGTTGAGACATAATGCTTGAGACTGTTTCCGGCTTCGTACCAGTGGAGACTAGGCGTGCAAGAACATCCGTTGCGTTGACTGAATTCAATATAATCGGTGCAAGTTCCTCAAATTCAGTCGTACCAACACCGTATTGCGCGGCAATAGTCGAGAGTAATCGCTTTGCCGCGTTCCTTGCTTTTTTTGGAAGTTGATCGACTGTTCGTCTGATTATATTCGCAGTTGGGTCAGCGTCGATTTCGGCATCGGCTTGCATCTCTCGAAACGCACCATGCTTCCCAATCGCTAGGCGCATGATGCCGCTGATCTTGTCCTGCAGCGCATCGAAAACGTCATTGCCTTCCTGTAGCTGCGTTCGGCTGGTGCTAATCAAATCGACGCTGCCGCGATCTATAGCGTCTGCCTCGACAATGCACTCCATGTAGTCGGCGCTGTGGAAACTGTGCATGCCGGTCCCAAGGGAGAATAGTGTCGGACCGGCGGCCAATCTGTTGTTGCAATACACGCGCGCACCACGCTTCGCCGCGGGGAGGTGCTCGGATCTTTTTCGAAATCCGACATAATATCTGAATGGGATTTCGCCGACACCATCGACAGTAATGGAGTCCTCAACCATCGTGCCGGCCTTGACTTCTGCGAGGCTTATCAAATCGGGGTATATGTATTCATAGTCCGGTATTTCCGGCTGTATGTTAATATCATTTATTGATATCGCAAAATCTTCCGGTTTTATTGCAAAGAAAGCATTCGCGATCGTGTCGGAAATTGTCTTGAGTGACGGCTTGAAAGCATCAACCTTGAGGCGCTTTAGCGTAATGCGCGTGCCGTGCTCGTCTGCTGGGAGGCCTTCCTCGTAACTCACCGGGATGTTGATTTGAGATTGCGGGGCTCCGGTTTCCATATTGCTATCCGTCATCGTGATCAGTGTAGCATATGTGTCTCCGGCGCGTTTGGAGCGCAGCATTACAATTTCCGCGGCACCAAATCCGGCAAGCTTTCCAACGCCCTTTCGTCCCATCACGAACCGGCCATTTGGACTCTGAAGATGCGTTTCCTTCCCGCCGCTATCTAGGCGACGCTGACGGTTTAGCTGTAAGAACTTATCCTTGACTTCTTGCCAGGTCATTCCATGCCCGTCGTCTTCGATGACGATTTCGATATTGTCGGGCAGCGTAAGAAGCAGACCATCGAACTCGGGTCCTGACGGCATCGATGCGAGTGCGTCTGGTGCATCTTTTGCTTCGGATTTGGTGATTGCAGATTTGATCCTGTCTTGAATGTCTTTTCTGGCACGGGCGACATCAACCGATGGGAATTTAATGGCAACCCGAGTGGCGTCGCTGTCGTACGAATTCGCAATAAATTCGACTAGAACCTTACCAATATTAGCATACAAATTAATTCCGAGAGTTTTTAGCATTCCACGTTGGAATGTCATCTCCATTTGATTTGGACGTCCAGGGGTGACGTCTGCATCTGAGGTGCCATTTGCTTGGGCGAGTTCTCTGGCCATTGCCCGATGCTCCAATTGGAATCAACCAAGCATTGAGGGTGTGCCGAATATACCTGCGTTGCAATCGGTCATCATGCGTGAGGCTGGTGTCGTGACATGTTTATGATGGGGTACCGGGCTTGCCCCTAAATAGTTGAAATCTTAATAGAAAAACTGCAAGCTCGTCCACTCCATCATCGGGGCGACCGAGAAACGCAGAGACGAGGCATCGGCCACGGCGAAGG
>ERZ1645187.511-NODE-511-length-38419-cov-88.581821_pt1 | contig 38419 bp, 28 predicted proteins | sample MGYA00575352_ERZ1645187 | MGnify/ENA primary metagenome ERZ1645187 (study PRJEB40837, sample SAMN11349314) | freshwater sediment metagenome | isolation source: river sediment | host: Sediment | place: India: Wazaribad , New Delhi | collected 2017-02-21 ... | reverse complement strand
CGGCCTCGTCACGCACGCCGCCGAGCGACACGCGCACGAACTCGCGCCCCGTCGCCTTGGCGATCGACTTGCCCAGCGAGGTCTTGCCGACGCCCGGCGGGCCGACGAGGCAGAGGATCGGCCCCTTGAGCTTGTTGGCGCGCGCCTGCACCGCGAGATACTCGACGATGCGCTCCTTGACCTTGTCGAGGCCGTAGTGGTCGTGATCGAGCACGTCCTGAGCGTTGTTCAGGTCCTGCTTGAGCTTGGACTTCTTCGACCACGGGATGCCGAGCAGCCAGTCGAGGTAGTTGCGCACGACGGTGGCTTCCGCCGACATCGGCGACATCTGGCGCAGCTTCTTCAGCTCGCCCGCCGCCTTCTCGCGCGCTTCCTTGTAGAGCTTGGTCTTGGCGATGCGCTCCTCGAGCTCGGCCAGCTCGTCGCGGCCGTCCTCGCTGTCGCCGAGCTCCTTCTGGATCGCCTTGATCTGCTCGTTGAGATAGTACTCGCGCTGGGTCTTCTCCATCTGGCGCTTGACGCGCGAGCGGATGCGCTTCTCGACCTGGAGGACCGAGATCTCGCTCTCCATGAAGCCGAGCACCTTCTCCAGGCGAGCGGCGACGGAGGTGATCGACAGCAGTTCCTGCTTCTCCGGGATCTTCACCGCGAGATGCGAGGCGACCGTGTCGGCGAGCTTGGAATGGTCGGCGATCTGGGTGACCGTCCCCAAGACCTCCGGCGAGACCTTCTTGTTGAGCTTGACGTAGTTCTCGAACTCGGAAACCACCGAGCGGGCGAGAGCCTCCATCTCGACGCGGCTGCCGAGGTTCTCCTCGACGGCGCGGGCACGCGCCTCGAAGATGTCGGAGCGATCGACGAACTCGACGATCTCGGCACGGCCGGCGCCTTCGACCAGCACCTTCACGGTGCCGTCGGGCAGCTTCAGCAGTTGGAGAACGTTGGCGAGCGTGCCGATGTGATAGATCTGATCGGGAGTCGGATCATCGTCGGCGGCATTCTTCTGGGTCGCCAGCAGGATCTGCTTGTCGGCCTTCATCACCTGCTCGAGGGCGCGGATCGACTTCTCGCGGCCGACGAAGAGCGGCACGATCATGTGCGGGAAGACGACGATGTCGCGCAGCGGCAACACGGCGAAGATGTCGTCGGGCGGGGAGCCGGCGGTCTCGGGAGTGTTCTCGGCGGTCATTCCAACGTCCTTTCACGCCTCGTCGTCGACACCCCGTGCAAGACACATGCCCCGGATCGACGTCGGACCGGCGACCGTCGCCACTCCTCGCGGGCGGCAGGGGCATCCCCCTCGCCTTCCCGTTCAGACCGGCAGAGCCTCCCGTCCACCGCCCCGTTCGCGGGCGCGGCGACGAGACCTCCGTGACCGTCCCGTTCTCCCATTAGGTGGCTACCGGAAAGCCCCAAGTCAAGGAAAAGGCCGGAGATCTCCCCGGGGTCGGAGGGAAGCGTGAATTCTTTCGCAACGTCAGCGGCTTGAATGCAACGAAGCGCGACCGTTCGAGGTGCCGGATGCGGCGGATGTGTGACCGATCGGCAGAGACGAGAGGTACGAGGCGATCGGGCCGAGCGAGTCGCGATGGAGGGATCCGAACGACGACGCCCGGCGATCGTGTCGGATCGCCGGGCGTTCGATTGTCGGATTTGCGACGCGAGATCAGGCCGACGTGGCGGCCTCGGCCTCGTCCTCGTAGGTGTAGAGCGGACGGGCGTTGCCGGTCACCACCTCGGGCGAGATGACGATCTCCTTGACGCCCTTGAGGCCGGGCAGCTCGAACATGGTCTCGAGCAGGATGCCTTCGAGGATCGAGCGCAGGCCGCGCGCGCCGGTCTTGCGTTCGATGGCCTTCTTGGCGATCGCCTTCATCGCCTCGTCGGTGAACACCAGCTCGACGCCCTCCATCTCGAACAGGCGCTGGTACTGGCGGGCGAGCGCGTTCTTCGGCGCCGTCAGGATCTCGACCAGGGCGGCCTCGTCGAGGTCCTCGAGCGTCGCGATGATCGGCAGACGGCCGATGAACTCGGGGATGAGGCCGAACTTGACCAGATCCTCGGGCTCGACCTCGCGGAAGATCGCGCCGGTGCGGCGGTCTTCCGGGGCCTGCACCTTGGCCTTGAAGCCGATCGAGGTGCCGCGGCCGCGGTCGGAGATGATGCGGTCGAGGCCGGCGAAGGCGCCGCCGACGATGAACAGGATGTTGGTCGTGTCGACCTGCAGGAACTCCTGCTGCGGGTGCTTGCGGCCACCCTGCGGCGGCACCGAGGCCACCGTGCCTTCCATGATCTTCAGCAGCGCCTGCTGCACGCCCTCGCCCGACACGTCGCGGGTGATCGACGGGTTGTCGGACTTGCGGCTGATCTTGTCGACCTCGTCGATGTAGACGATGCCGCGCTGGGCCCGCTCGACGTTGTAGTCGGCCGACTGCAAGAGCTTGAGGATGATGTTCTCGACGTCCTCGCCAACATAACCGGCTTCGGTCAGCGTCGTCGCGTCCGACATCGTGAACGGCACGTCGAGGATGCGGGCCAGCGTCTGGGCGAGCAGCGTCTTGCCCGAACCGGTCGGGCCGATCAGCAGCACGTTCGACTTCGCCAGCTCGACGTCGTTGTTCTTCGAGGCGTGGTTCAGCCGCTTGTAGTGATTGTGGACGGCGACCGACAGCACCTTCTTGGCGTGATCCTGGCCGATGACATAGTCGTCGAGCACCTTGCGGATCTCGCGCGGGGTCGGGATGCCGTCGCGCGACTTCACCAGCGAGGACTTGTTCTCCTCGCGGATGATGTCCATGCACAGCTCGACGCATTCATCGCAGATGAACACCGTCGGCCCGGCGATGAGTTTCCTGACCTCGTGTTGCGACTTGCCGCAGAACGAGCAGTAGAGGGTGTTCTTGCTGTCGCTTCCGGTGACTTTGCTCATCGTCGACCTCGTATTCGCGGCCCTCTCGCCGACGGAGGGGGACGTCCGCGACGTCCGCCCCCCTGCCCTGCGCGGGTCCGACGGCGCCTTTCGCGCCCGGTTCCCGTGCGAATCCGCCTCCCCTTCGACCCGCCGATGCTAGGAGCGCAAAGATCAAAGCCGACTTAACGGCTCGGATCGCACCCAGCTTCGGCTCGGACGAGGCACGAGCCCCGCCGATCGTCTCCGGTTCGGCGCCTCTCTCGCGAGGAGAGACCACGCCATTCCCCACGTCTCAGCCGCTCGCCGGGTTTCCGACGCGCGGCTTCGACAGGCTCGTTCGCCCAAGGAGCGAAGCGAACCGCGTGCCAGACGGGCGCGAGCGGATCGCGCCCCTCCGTGCATCAGCCGGCGGCCGCCTCCAGGGCGGCGCGCGAGGTGATGACGTCGTCGACCAGTCCGAAGGTCTTGGCGCCCTCGGCGGTCATGAAGTTGTCGCGCTCCAGCGCCTCGTGGATCGCATCCAGCGTCTGGCCGGTGTGCTTCACGTAGATCTCGTTCAGCCGCTGCTTCAGCGACAGGATCTCCTGGGCGCGGATGGCGATGTCGGTCGCCTGACCGCGGAAGCCGGCCGAGGGCTGATGCACCATCACCCGCGAATTGGGCAGGCAGAAGCGCGAGCCCTTCTCGCCGGCGCACAGCAGCAGCGAGCCCATCGACGCCGCCTGACCGACGCAGAGCGTCGACACCGCCGGCTTGATGAACTGCATGGTGTCGTAGATCGCCAGACCCGCCGTGACGGAACCGCCCGGCGAGTTGATGTACATGGCGATCTCCTTGTTCGGGTTCTCCGCCTCGAGGAACAGGAGCTGGGCGCAGACCAGCGTGGCCATGTAGTCCTCGACCGGCCCGGTGATGAAGATGATGCGTTCCTTGAGGAGCCGCGAATAGATGTCGTAGGCACGCTCGCCGCGGTTGGTGGTCTCCACCACCATCGGCACCAGCATGCTCATGTAGGTCTCGACCGGATCCTGCATCGGCTCACCTGAAACATTCGTCGCACCTGACCTCCCCTCCCTCGCGCAGACGCGACGGCGGAGGCCGACCGTGGGCTCGACCGGCCTCTCGGGAGGGTCGATCGTGGGCGGAGCCCGTTCCCTCGATACATATAGCTTGGGTGTCGGAGAAGAAAGGGGCCGGCAGCCACCTCTCCCGGCTCGCCTACCATTATCCTCAACGGCTCCGGCTCTTCCGCAAAACCGCTGTTCTTTCCGTCGGTTGGCGGCCACGGCACACGACTTCCCGGCGCAAACGACGACGGCCCGCCGATGGGGCGGGCCGCATTCGTGGTCACGAAGCCGCGAGCAGGCGTTCGAATCGACGCGGGATCACGCCTCTTCGTCTTCCTTCATCAGCTCGTCCTTGGTGACTTCCTTGTCGGTCACCTTGGCCTCGGCGACGATCAGGTCGACGACCTTCTCCTCGAAGATCGGGGCGCGCAGCGAGGCGAGCGCCATGGCGTTCGAACGGAAGTAGTCGAACACCTGCTTCTCCTGGCCGGGGAACTGGCGGGCGCGCTCGATCAGGGCACGCGACACTTCCTCGTCGGTGACCTTCACTTCGCGCTTCTCGCCGACCTCGGACAGCACCAGACCGAGGCGGACGCGGCGCTCGGCGATCTTGCGATAGTCGGCCTTGGCCTCGTCCTCGGTGGTGTTCTCGTCGGCGAAGGTCTTGCCCTGCTGAGCGAGCTCCTGCTGGGCCTGGGCCCAGATGTTCTCGAACTCGCCCTCGACCAGCTTGGAGGGCAGCTCGAACTGGTACTGCTCGTCGAGCTTGTCGAGGAGGGCGCGCTTGACCTTGGCGCGGGTGGCGCCGGCGTACTGCGAGCCGATCTGCTCCTTGATGATCTCCTGGAGCTTCTCCAGGCTCTCGAGGCCGAGGCCCTTGGCCCACTCGTCGTCGATGGTGAGCTCGCCGGGCGAGGCGATGCCCTTCACCTTGCAGGCGAACTCGGCGTCCTTGCCGGCGAGATGGGCCGCACCGTAGTCGGCCGGGAAGGCGACCTTGACGGTGACGTCGTCGCCGGTCTTGTGGCCGATCAGCTGATCCTCGAAGCCGGGGATGAACTGGCCCGAGCCGAGCACGAGGTCGACGTCGTCGGCCGAGCCGCCCTCGAAGGCGACGCCGTCGATGGTGCCGACGAAGTCGATCTTGACCTTGTCGCCCTTCTTGGCCTTGGCGGTCTTGGCGCGCTCGGTGAAGGGACGGTTGCCCTCGGCGAGTTGCTCGATGCGCTCCTTGACCTCGGCGTCGGAGACGGTGACCACCGGGCGCTCGATCTCGATGCCGGTCCAGTCGAGGATCTCGAAGGTCGGCAGCAGCTCGTAGGCGGCGTTGAACACCAGATCGGCCTCGCCGGAGACCACCTTCTCGGCGTCGCAGCCCTCGGCCAGCGCCACGTCGGGGTTCAGCGCCGGGCGCTCCTTGCGGCCGTCGACGACGTCGCGGATCGCCTCGCCGATGACGGCGTCGACGATCTTGGCCATCTCCTGGGCGCCGACGAGACGCTTGAGGTGGGCGGTCGGCACCTTGCCGGGGCGGAAGCCGTTGATGCGGACGGTGTCCTTGAGCTCGGCCAGGCGCTTGTCGAGGCGGGAGACGAGATCGGCGGCCGGCACCGTGATGGAGAGTTCGCGCTTGAGGCCCTCGGCGAGGGTTTCGGTCACCTGCATGGGATCGACGTCCTGGATCTTTCGTGGTGTCGCGGGAACGGGTCGGTCGACGCGCGCGAGCGCACGGTCACGAGTCCGAGCCCGCCGTGGTGGCGCTTTCTAAGCGCGGGGCGAAGGAAGAACAAGGGGAAAAGCGGCAGGGTGGCGGATTTCCACGCCCGTCGCCGGTCACCGAAGCGTCTTGCGTCGCCGTCACGCTTGCCTCACCGTCGTCCATCGGCGTCCGAGATCGGCACCCGGGAGGCGAGAACGGCGATGGAACGGAACGGATCGACGAGCTTCCCGACGTGGGCGGCGGGGCTGATCGGGCTGGCGCTGGTCGTCCAGGGGACGGCGCTCCACGGCTTCGGTCAGCCGTCGATCTGCGCCTGCGGCACGATTCGGCTGTGGACGGGCGACGTCCTCGGCCCGGAGAATTCCCAGCAGATCACCGATTGGTACACCTTCAGCCACGTCATCCACGGCATGATCTTCTACGGCCTCGGGCGGCTCCTTCTGCCCCGCGCGCCGCTCCTGGTCCTGCTCGCGTTGGCGCTCGGGATCGAAGTCGCCTGGGAGTTGGCCGAAAACTCGCCGACGATGATCGAGCGCTATCGGGCGCAGGCCCTGGCGCAGGGCTATTCCGGCGACAGCGTGCTCAACTCGCTGTCGGACACGCTGGCGATGGCGACGGGCTTCGCGGTGGCGCGGCTGATGCCGACACGGGGCACGGTGGCGACGGCGCTGGCCTTCGAGATCTTCACTGCCGCGACGATCCGCGACAACCTCACGCTCAACGTGATCCAGCTGATCCACCCGGTGCCGGCGATCGCCGCCTGGCAGGGCGGGCTGGCGGCGAAGACGCCGTGAGGCCGGCTCAGTCCGACCGCCGGGCGTGATGGAGACGCTTGTTCTCGTACATCAACTCGTCGGCGCGCCGAGCCGTCTCCTCGAGACGCTCGCCGGGGCGGCTGGTCGCGGTGCCCATGGCGAAGCTCAACGGTAGGCCGCCGTAGAACTGATTGTTGAGGTCGCAGAGGCGACGGACGCTTTCCATGATGGCGAGACCGGCGCGTTCGTCGGCGCCGGGCAGGATCACCGCGAACTCGTCGCCGCCGATGCGGGCGGCGCGGGCTGGAGCCTTGGCGGCGGCGGCGAGGATCTCGCCGGCGCGACGCAGCAACTGATCGCCGGCGGAATGGCCGAGGCGATCGTTGGCGGCCTTCAGACCGTTGAGGTCGCCGATGACGATCGTGACCGGCAGCGGCCCGCCGCGCTCCAGGCGTTCCATCTCGTCGACGTAGAAGGAGCGATTGTGGAGCTTGGTCAGCACGTCGTGCTTGCCGAGGAATTCGAGATAGGCCTCGGCCTTCTTGCGGGCGGTGATGTCGGTGAGCGCCACCTGGACCCGCGACCAGTCGCGTTCGTGGCCGGGGAACACCGAGAACTGCATCAGCAGGTGCAACTCGTCGCCGGCGAGGGAGTAGTTGACCACCTCGCGCTGTTGCATCAGGCGGCCGTTCCACAGGTCGATGAGCTGCTCGCGGAAGGGGTGCCGCATGCCGGCGCGGAAGATCTCGTGCTTGCGGCGCAGAATCTCGCCGAGGTCGGCGGCACCGAAGAGGCGCAGGGTCTCGCGGTTGACGTCGAGAATGCGGATCTCGCTCATGCAGCGATCGACGAACTCGGGGTGAACGTCGGTGAAGGTGCGGAAGTCTTCGATGCCGCAGGCGCGGACCTCGGCGAGCAGGCGCTCCACCGCAGAGAAGTCCTCGACCCACAGCGACACCGGCGAATGATCGAAGAGGCCGCGGGCGTGGGCGTCGCTCTCCTCACGGGCGCGGCGCGCGGTCTCGCGCTCGGTGACGTCGTCGACGGCGACGAGGACACGTCCCCAATCGTCCTCAGAGCCGGGCAGGATGGTGCCGTTGAGCAGGATGTCGAGCCGGCGACCGCCGAGGGTGTAGTTGACCGTCTGACTGCGGAAGGTGGTCCGCCCTTCCCAGAGCTGGACGAGTTCCTCGACGTGGGCGTCGAGCATGTCGTCGCGGAAGACGCGGTCGAGGCCGGCCATCAGGCGGATCCGGTCGGGCGCCTCGAAGAGGTCGAGGGTGCGACGATTGACGTCGACGACGCGGATCAGCGCGGCGCAGGCCGAGACCCGGGCGGTATCGGCGGCGAGGAAGGCGCGCAGGTCGGCGACCCCCTCGGCGCGCCAGGCGTCGAATTGGGCGCGCACGCCGCCGTAATCCTCGAGCCAGAGGGAGACCGGGGCGAGGTCGAACATCGCCTGCGCGTCCGACGCGGCCTCGTGGCGCGGCCGCCCGGGCGTCGCGGAAATGGTTTCTGCCTGCGTCCGCATCATGCGTTCGGTCCATCGCAGAGAATCGTTCGTTCACGAACGACGCTACCCGACGGCGGTTCCGGTTCGGTTAACGACCGGTGAGTATCCCGGGGGATGGAGGGGCGCCGATCGGCGCTCAGGGGGCGGCCGGTTCCGGTGCGCGACGGCGATCGGCGGTCGGGACGTCGGAGGGCGAAGGCAGGCCGAGGCCGCCACGCAGGGCCGCGAGGAAGGCCTCGCGTTCGAGACCCGGGGGGATCGCGGCGCCGACACGGACCCGAATTCGACCCGGATACTTGAGCCAGTCGTTCGGAGGCCAGCAGCGCCCGGAATCGAGGACGACAGGCACGCAGGGCACGTTCAGGAGCTCGTAGAGAGCCACGACGCCACGCTGGATGCGGTCACGGCCTTCGGGGTAGCGTGTTCCGGACGGGAAGATGAGAACGCTGCGTCCGGCCGCGACGGTCTGTCGCGCACCCTCGAACGCCGCCTTGAGGGCGGCGAGATCGCCGGTGCGATCGATCGCGATGTGGCCGGCGACGCGGGCGATGCGGCCGCCGAGCGGGTAGTCGAAGATCTCCTGCTTGGCGAAGGCTGCCGGGTCGTCGAAGAACAGCGGGTAGAACATCACCTCCCAGGCCGATTCGTGGCGCGAGGCCAGGAGATAGGGTGCCGGCGGCAGGTTCTCGAGACCCTCGACCCGGTCCTCGATGCCGACGATCCAGCGCAGCAGCAGTCTCAGGATCCGCAGGTAGAGCCGATAGAAGCGCAGGGCCGGCGCGCGATCCCGCAGGAACAGCAGCGACATCGCGGGAACGAACAGGACCAGGGCCGCCACGACGGCGGCGTAGAAGAGGATCGTTCGGACGGCGATCACGGCCTTCGACACGTTCGACCTCGGTCGGCCGGTGGGGAACCCGGTATGAGCGACTCGGCGAGGCCGCCCTCGCCGGCCTCCACCACCATCGTGGTAGCACGCTGGAGCGAGCGGCTCCAAGGCGACGGATCATCACCTCCGAGTCCTGCACGCGAGGGCGACTCTCGTCGGTATCCGCGCGTCCTAGGCATCGCCGCGGCATTGTCGTAGATAACATGACGAAGAAATGAGAAGACCAGACGGGAGCATGCCATGGCCGGTGGGGACGAGGAACTGCGGCGCGAGCTGCTGAAGATCGTCGCCGAAGAAGGGATGGTCGAGAACCGCGACATCACCGCGGATCAACGGCTCGACGAGATCGGCATCCAATCCGCCGATTTCGTCATGATCCTGATGGCGATCGAGGAGAGGTTCGGGGTGTATGTGCCGGTCGACGAGCGCCTGACGGAGGCCAAGACCGTCGCCGATCTGCTCGACGTCGTCTGCAGCCACATCGACAATCATCGTCGTCAGGAGGCGTCTTGAAACCCGTCGCGATCACCGGTCTGGGAGCCGTCACGGCGTGCGGCATCGGTGTCGATCGGCTCTGGACGGCGGCACGCGACGGGATCAGTGCCGTCCGGGACGTCACCTTTCCCCGCATCCGACGCCAACAGGTGAAGCGCGCGGCGCGGCTCGCCGAGGACGATCTCGCGGCGATCACCGCAGCGGGCAACCCGCGCTTCCAGGATCGCACCACGATGGTGGCGCTCGCGGCGACGCGCGAGGCGATCGCTCGGGCGGGTCTCGGGGCCGGCGACTTCGGTGAACGCTGCGGCGTGGTGGTGGGTTCGGGATTCGGCGGTGCCGAGACGATCGAGCGCAACTACGTCCGTTTCATCGAGGATCCCGACGGCCGCAGCGATCCGATGGCGATCCCCAAGATCATGACCAGTTCGGCGGCCTCGTGGATCGCGATGGAATTCAAGGCGACCGGGCCGACGCTGTGCATCTCGACCGCCTGTTCCTCGGCGACCCAGTCGATCGGGGTCGCGGCCGACCTGATTCGCGCCGGTCTGGTCGACCGGTGTCTGGCCGGCGGGTCGGAGGTGCTGCTCGTCGACGGTGTCTTCTCGTCCTGGGAGAGCCTGCACGTCATGACGACGACGCAGTGCCGGCCCTTCTCGAAGGATCGCACCGGCATGGTGCTCGGCGAAGGTGCCGGCATCGTCGTGCTCGAATCGGTGGAGGCGGCGCGTGCCCGCGGGGCGGAGATCCTCGCGGAACTCGTCGGCTACGGCTCGACCGCCGATGCCGCCGACCTCCTGCGGCCCGATCCGGCCGGCGCGACCGCCTGCATCCGGCGGGCGATCGACGGCGCCGGGATCGATCCGGCGCGGATCGGATACTGCAACGCCCACGGGACCGGGACGATCGCCAACGACATCACCGAGACCCAGGCGCTGCGCACGGTCTTCGGCGAGGCCTTCGACGGTCTGCTCGTCTCGTCGACCAAGCCGATCCACGGCCATGCGCTCGGGGCCGGCGGGGCGCTGGAGTTCATCGTCACGGTCGTGGCGCTGCGCGCCCAGATCGCGCCGCCGACCATCGGCTTCCTCGGCGTCGATCCGAAGATCGGCTTCGAGCCGGTGCCGAACGTCGCGCGGCCGTTCTCGGCCGATGCCGCCATGTCGAATTCCTTCGCCTTCGGCGGCATCAACGCCTCGCTGGTGGTCACCCTCCCCGGCCGCGGGTGAACGCGATGGAGACGGAACGGTTCGAGGCGAGGCTCGGGGCCGACGAAGTCGGAGAACTCCGGGCCGTGATCGATGCGGTGTCGGGTACCGTCGGTGCGGGGGTGCCCCTCTCCTCGCCGCTGCTGCTGTTCTCGCGGCTCGACGCCGATCGCCGCGCCGCACTCTTCGCGGTGCCGGAGGGACGCGTGCTGGTCCAGGAGCATCTGCTCGTCGAGACCCGGCGGCGGATCGTCGTCGGCGAACCGATCACGGTCGTCTCCCGCACCGTGGCGCCCGTGGGAGACGGTGCGCCGTGCCGTATCGAGGTCGATCTCCTCGACACGGCCGGAGCGCAGATCGCGGAGGTGCGGACGGCGCTCAGGGCCGTTCCTTCGACCAGTCTCGCCGCTTCGCACGGTCTACCGCTCGGTCGCGCCGGGGGCGCGGGCGGGGTGGTCCGGCATGCGACCGGGGTCATCGACGCGGCGCTCGTCCGCCGTTGGGTGCGCCTCGTCGGTGACGACAATCCGGTGCATGTCGATCCCGTCCATGCCGCCGCACTCGGCCTCGCCGGTCCGGTGGTGCCGGGTGCGCTGATGGCCGCCGCGGCCGAGGCCTTCCTCGGGGCGTCGGGCGAGGAAGGACACCTGAAGCTCAACATGCGCTTCACCGGCCCGATGCCGATCGGCCGGCCCGGGTCGGTCGAGGTGCGGACCAGGGCACAGGCGGCGGAACGGCGCGAGCTGCGGCTGTTCTTCGCCGCCGACGATCGCATCGCCATGGTGGCCGACGTCGCCGTGGGACGCGGGTAGCTGTCGGGGTTCCCCCGACCGGATCCACCGTTATTCGAAGGGAGCGGCTCCGGCCGGGGCCGGCAGGTCCGCGCCGGTCGACGTGGACGTCGCGGCCGGGTCTTCGTCGATCGACGCGATGCGGCCGCCCGAGAAACGCACGAGGCGATCGCAGTAGGGGACCCAGGCGAGATCGTGCGTGGTGATCACCACCGTCTTGCCGGCGGCCTTCAACTCCGGGAGCAGGGTCCGGAAGAAGAATTCGCGCTTGCCGGGATCCTGATCGGCGACGAACTCGTCGAGAATGACGATGTCGCGCTTCTCCATCAACACGACGGCGAGAGCGAGGCGCCGTCGCTGGCCGGAGGAGAGGTCGAGCCGGGTGAAGCCGCCCTCGGCATAGTCGGTGACGCCCGCGAGGTCGAGGCGGTTCAACAGCGCTCGCGCCTCGTCACGGTCCACCGGGGAGAGGCCGAAGAGGCGGTAGAACAGGTGGAAGACGGTGAAGATCGCCGAGAAGCGATCACGATAGGTGGCGCGATCGCGGTCCTCCACCGGAACGCCGTCGACCAGAATGCGGCCGCTGTCGATGTCGAGGAGACCGGCGAGGACGTTGAGGAAGGTGGTCTTGCCGGACCCGTTGTCGCCGACGACGAGGACGATCTCGCCGCGCCGTAGTTCGAAATCGATCGGGCCGAGCTCGAACCCGTGGTCCTCGCTGATCGAATAGCGCGCGGTGACGCCTTCGAGCGTCAACCGCCGGAACGGCCCGGGCGGGGTCGTGTCGCCGTCGTCGTCGACGGCGAAGCGGCCGAGTTCGGCGTCGAGCTCTTCGATGCGCCGGAACGAGACCATGGCCCGCATCACCCCGGGGATCTGCTTGACCACCGCTTCGAAGGGCCCGAGCGAGAAGAGGATGACGGTCAGCAACTGGAAGGCGACGGTCGCGTCGCCGTCGCCGATCAGCGGCACGATGAAGACGACCCCGCCGAAGAGGACGTACTTCAGCGTCTGCATCAGCGATTCGCTGGCCGAATAGCGACGCTCCATCCGGATCGCGAGGTCGCGGGCGTCGGCCACCGTCTGATCGATCTCGCTCTGGAGATCGGAGCGGCGCGGCCGATGCAGCTTCAACTCGCGGAAGCCGCCGATGATGTCGGCGACACGCTCGAAGTAGCGGACCTCGAGCGCACGCCCCTCCCGGACCATGCCGCCGAGGGTGCTGCGTTGGAAATAGTAGCTCAGCAGCCCGCCGCTCATCACCAGGATGGCGAAGATGCCGGCCGCCGGGGAGAGCATGAAGATCTGCGGCACCGCGACGATCAGGAAGACGGTGGCGGGCAGGAACTCGAACAACGTGCGGCTGATGTTGGTGGCGACCTGCACGTCGGTGGTGATGACGTGATAGAGGTTGCCGTGCTGATGGGTCTGCACGAAGAGCGGCGTAGCCTTGAGCAGATTGCCGGTGAGGCGACGGCGCAGCGTCTCCGCCATCCGTGCGACCAGTGTCTGGGTCATCACCGGATAGACGAGGTGCAGCACCGAGAAGACGGTGATCGCCACCAGGAAGATCGGCAGCCAGTGGGAGAACAGGTTCGAACCGGAGACCGCACCGGCGGCGGCGTTGGTGACCCAGAGCATGGCGTCGCGGCTGAGACCGGTCGCCACGGCCAGGAGGCCGACCGTCACCGGCATGCCCTTCGGCGCATTCCGCCACAGAAAAGAGAACAGCTCTCCGACCATCGATCACCTCGGCGCCGGGGACGCCCGCCCGCGGCGTGGCACTCATACAGGCGGTCCGCCGACGAGGCGAGACGGAAAATCCGTTCCGTCGCAGGTCGGAACACCCGAGGGGGGCGCCGCCGGCACCGATCGAATCACCCGCCCGCCGTCTCGCGCCGGTGCGAGCCGGCCCTCGCCAGGAATTCGATCGCCGTGCGATCCTCCACCGTCTCCCGCTCGGTCGCTTCGGCATGTCGAAGAATGCGGGCTCTGTTCCTCTCGAAATTCGGCTGGTTGGCACCGCCGCGGTCGATCTTGGCCTGCAACTCGGCGCGCGATCGGGTGAAGTAGTGATTGAGTTGGATGGCTTCCGAAGTGAGGTAGGCCCGAGACCGCCTCGCATCGCCGTCGACGAGTTGCCCGAGCGTGTTCATCGTCAGACGACCGAGATCCGTCGTCTCGAAATCGTGGACGCCGGCTCGGGTGACCTTCACCGGATCGACGATACACTTGAAGAAGAGGATCCGCTCGTCGAGCGAGAGGACCGCGCGGCGGGTGAAGTTCTCGAAGGTCGAGCCCTGCGGCGCCGTCTCGTGGCCGTTGAAGCCGAACATGTGCCATGGCAGCGACAGATTCGAAGGGTGACCGAGGTCGGCCAGCACCGCCCGCAGGTCGCGTTCGCCGGTGGGCACGAGGAATTCGTCGTCGTCGATGAACGCCATGTGCCGCCAGCCCGCACCGAAGGTCTGGATCGCGTGCACATAGGCGAGGATCTGTTGGCTCATCCAGCGGCCGGAACTGGCGTCGGCGACATCCACGTGCCAGGGGATCACGGTCGCGAGACCGCGGGCGACGTAGGGGGCGATGACCTCCGAGGTCCCGTCCATGCTGAGGTTGTCGTAGACGTAGAAGTGCTCGACCCCGGCGAGCAGGTGGAATTCGATCCACTCTTCGATCCGCGGTGCGGCGTCGCGCACGATCAGAACGATCGCCAGATCGCGGCGCCGGGCAGCCGGCCGCGGCGGAATCAGGTCGACGAGGCCGACGTTGGGGGTGAAGATGCTGCGGAGACGCGCCATCAACGGTGGGCGCTTCATGTGGCGCGACCGCGAGGCGGATGCCGGTCGCGTACCTTCGTCCGCCTTCGGCACGGGCCATCCTCCTTCTGATCTTCCCGTCTTCTCGCGGTGTTGTTACCAGACCGGCGCGGGCGGCACCATCCTCGCCGATGAGAGGGGCCACCGCCTCACCCGAAGATCACCCGTTCGCGCACGAAGCCCTTTTCGCCGTCGACCGTCGCGAAGAGATCGACATGGCGGATGGTCGGAATGAAGCCCTCGGAGATCGCCTCGGCATAGACGTAGACGGGGCGCATCGGTCGACGATCGATGTCGACGAGGAGGCGCGGCCTGCCGTCGGGGCCGGTGTCGAGGGTTCCCTCGCGCTCGGGAAAGCTCACCAGCGAAACGGCCCACCTGCCCTCCCCTGCCGGCAGCGACGCGATGCCGAAGGCGAACATGCGCTCGAAGAAGCTCAGCTCGCGCCGGTGGCCGGCGGTGGCGTAGCGGCGCCAGAACACCTCGATCGGGTCCCGCGGATCGAGGGTCCCCGCCGGCGTACGCTTCGCGGCATAGACGATCACGTTGGCGTTGATCGAATGCTGGACGAAGAACAGCATGCCCTCGTCCTGCGGCACGTGTTGTGGGCGGACGACCGGCAACTCGGAAAAGCTCTGGAATTCCGAGCGCATCCGCGGCAGGACGATCTGGGGCTCGGCACGCGCGCCGCCGAGCGGCACGCCGCCGCACACGGCGGCGAGGGCGAGGCCGAGCGCGGCGCGCCGGGTCGGCGGCGCGCGGTGCGTGTCGGGGCTGGCGAGCAGTGTCGGACTGATGGAGCAGGGCATCGCGGCGATGAGGACGGTCAGATCGGACGGGTCGGACTCTCGCCCCGAACGGGCCGGAAGACAAGTCGGCAGCGGCCGCCCTATCGTCGATCGCCCGATCATCGAACCGAACTCCGCGATTCTTCGCTCTTCAGTCGGGGCCGCCGGCTCTATAGCATGCGAATGACCATGCCCTCCGGTTCGACACGCCCCCTCGCCTCACCCCATCGATCCACGCGCCGGTCGTCGCCTGCGACACTCGTCGGGGCTTCCTGCGACGGCGCGCCGGCTATATCGGTGGTGCGGCGCGCGGGCCGAACCGGCAGGGCGTCGTGAACGAGAAGAAACAAGGCGCGGCAGCCGCCAGGGCCGGCCCACCGGCCGCCCGAACCGAAGTCGAAGGACCCGTCATGTCACCGACCATCCGCACCGCCATCGTCGGCCTCGGCAACTGTGCCAGTTCGCTGGTTCAGGGCGTGGCCTATTGTCGCGCCCTCGGCGATGCGGCGATCGGCGTGCCCTTCCCGGTGCTCGGCGGCTTCCGGCCGCAGGACGTCGAGATCGTCGCCGCCTTCGAGGTCGATGCCCGCAAGGTCGGGCTCGACATCTCCGAGGCGATCTTCCAGGCGCCGAACTGCACCGCGATCTTCCACCGCGAGGTGCCGCCGGCCGGCGTGACGGTCCAGCGCGGGCCCGATCTCGACGGCGTCTCGGCCTTCATGCGCAACCAGATGGCGTCGCGCAGCTTCGTGCCGTCCGACGAGCCGGCGCTGTCGCGCCAGGAGATCGTCCGGACGCTCAAGGAGCGCGAGGTCGAGGTGATGATCAACTTCCTGCCGGTGGGCTCGCAGGAGGCGGTGGAATTCTACGCCTCGTGCGCCATCGAGGCGGGCTGCGCACTGGTCAACGGCATCCCGGTGCTGATCGCCAGCGATCCGAAGTGGTCGGCGAAGTTCCGTGCCGCCGGCGTGCCGGTGCTCGGCGACGACTTCAAGGCCCAGATGGGCGCCACCATCGTCCACCGCACGCTGTCGCATCTCTTCGACATGCGCGGCGTCCACATGGATCGCACCTACCAGCTCAACGTCGGCGGCAACACCGACTTCCTCAACATGATGGATCACGACCGGCTGCTGACGAAGCGCCTCTCCAAGACCGAGGCGGTGCAGACCGCCATGGTCAACCGGTTGGAGGATCAGCAGATCCGCATCGGCCCGTCGGACTACGTGCCGTGGCTCAACGACAACAAGATCGCCTACGTGCGGCTCGAGGGGCGCCTCTTCGGCGGCGTGCCGATGGAGATCGAAGCGCGCGTGTCGGTCGAGGATTCGCCCAACGCCGCGGCGATGGCGCTGATCGCAATCCGCCTCGCCAAGATCGCCAAGGATCGTGGGCTCTCGGGCGACCTCGGCTCGATCGCCAGCTTCCTCTTCAAGCATCCGCCGGTTCAGGTCGACGACGAGATCGGGCTCGCCCGTATGCTCGCCTTCGCCGAAGGGCGCGAGGAGGCATGATCGGGTGAAGGCGGCCGAGCGCGCTCTCGCGGGAACCGCGGCCGTCGTCACCGGCGGATCGAGCGGCATCGGGCTCGCCATCGCGATTCGGCTCGCCGGCGCGGGTCACCCGGTGGCGCTGCTGGCGCGTCGTGCCGAGGGGCTCGACGAGGCGACCGCCGCCATTCGCCGCGCCGTTCCCGGTGCCCGGGTCGCCACCCATGCGGTCGACGTGCGCGACGCCGAGGCGGTCGCCTGCGCGATCGGCGAGGTCGCGGCCGCGTTCGGACCGATCGGCTGGCTGGTGGCCTCCGCCGGCATCGCCGAGCCGGGCCTGTTCGTCGAACAGCCGATCGACCGCCATCGCCTCCAGATGGAGGTCAACTACTTCGGCACGCTCAATGCGGTCCATGCCGCGGTCGCCTCGATGCGCGCGGCCGGGCGGGGGCGGATCGTGCTGCTCTCCTCGGGGGCCGGGCTCTTCGGCATCTACGGTTACGGCGCCTACGGACCCTCGAAATTCGCGGTCCGGGGGCTCGCCGAGGTGCTGCGCGTCGAACTCGCCGAGCACCGCATCGGCGTCACCGTGGTCTATCCACCCGACACGGACACGCCGCAACTGGTCGCCGAGCGGCGTTCGAAGCCGAAGGTGACGGAACTGATCACCGCCGGTGGCGGGGTGTGGAGCGCCGACGCGGTGGCGCGTACGGCGATCGACGCGGCGCGGTCCGGGCGCTTCCTGGTCGCGCCGGGGGCGACGCTCGGGGTCTTGGCGCGGGTCCATTCGTTGGTGGCGCCGCTGCTGCGCTGGCATCAGCGGCGGATCGCACGATCGGTCGCGAGGCGGCCGGAATGAGCGAGATCGATCTCCTCGTCCGCTTCGGGATCGCGCTCCTCGGGTTCGGGCTGGTGCTCCTCGGGGTGTTGTCGGCCCTGCCGGCGACGGCCGCCAAGGCACGGGCGTTGTGGCCGTTGATGGCGACAGAGATCGTGATCGTCGCCGCGGCCCTGGTTCTGGTGGTGCCCGGAGGGCTCTGGACCACGGCGGGGCTGGCGCTCATCGCCGCACGCTGCGGCTACGAGGCGGCGACGGTCGCCCTCTCGGGCACGGGACGCGCGCCGCTGGTGGTCGCGGGGCTTGCGGGCATCGCGGCCGGTGCCGCTCACACGGAGGGAACGGCCGGCGCTCTCGCGGGGTTGCTCCAGGTGACGATCGCCGCCGCCATCGCCGACCGACGGGCGCCGGCCGAGCGACCGCGCGAGGGCTGGGTCCTCCTCGCCTTCCCGCTCGTGCCGCTCGTCGGCTTCGCCTTCGTCGCCGGACGCGAGGGCGGGGCCGCGACGCTCGTCCTCGCCTTCGTGCTGGTGGAGACCATGGACAGTCTCGCCGTACTCGGCGGCAAGTTGTTCGGCCGCCACCCGGCCTTTCCGCGGCTCAGTCCGCGCAAGACGATCGAGGGGTTGGCGAGCGGGCTCGCCGGCGTCACGGCGGTCGGTCTGGCGCTGGGCGTCGGGCTTCTCGGCCGGTCGGTCGGATCGGTGCTGGTCGCGACCGTGGTGGCGGCGGCGGCGACGGTCGCCGGAGATCTCGCCGCCTCGGCGATCAAGCGCCGCGCCGGCGTGAAGGACTATCCGCCGATCCACGCGCTGCAGGGCGGTGTGCTCGACATCGTCGACGCCTGGATCGTCACCGGGACCGTCCTCGGGCTGCTTGCCGCCGTCGGCTGACGGTCGCGACTCAGAGCCTCGCCACGGCGTAGGCCGCGGCGTCGACCACGGCGATCGCCGCCAAGCCGGCGGCGAGGTCGTCCGCCATCACTCCGAGCCCGCCGGAGAGGCGGTTCTGGACGGCGCGGATCGGTTGCGGCTTGACGATGTCGAAGAAGCGGAAGGCGAGGAAGGCGGCGAGCCACCAGATCGGGTGAGCCGGCACCGCGACGAAGGCGAGCGCCGCCGCCCAGGTCTCGTCGAAGACGACGACGGAGGGATCGTCGTCGCCGAGGGCGCGGCCGGTGACCTCTGCGGCCCAGACGCCGACGACGAAGGTCAGGACGAAGATCGCCGTCAGCCACGGCCACGGCAGGCCGAGGAGCGCCAGGGCGGGCAGGACGCCGCCGGCCGCTCCGACGGTTCCCGGCCAGATGGGCGCCAACCCGAGACCGGCCGAGAGCGAGATCGCATGGGCCGGATGGGACCAGACGAACGCGGACGTGGGGCGCGGAGCGGGCGAGAGACTGTCGGGCATCGCCGACATCAGATATGATTCCGCCACGGAGAACGAGTCCGGCCGTCACGGGTCTCTTCCACCATCAACCGCTCGAGAGAGGCCCTGCGCGCATGGCGCGGACCTATGGTCTACACCTGATCGTCCGCAGCCTCGGGTCACTCGGGGCGACGCTCGGTCTGATCATGGTCGTCTTTCTGGCCGAACGCCTCACCGGATTCGTCGAGTTGCTGATCGAGCGGCAGGGCTCGCTCGTCAACCTCCCGTGGATCCTGACGCTGACCGCGCCCGAAATCGTCATCTCGGCGATGCCGATCGCGGTGCTGATCGGGGTCCATCGTGCGCTCGCCGAGGCGCGCGAGGGAGGCGAGACGGTGGTCATGGCGGGTGCCGGCGTCGGACCGTGGGGGCTGGTCTCGGCTCTGGTGTGGCTGGGAGTGGCGGCCTTCTTCTTCGTCGTGGTGGTCACCGGCTTCGTCGAGCCCGCGTCGCGGGCGATGCGAGACCGGCTGTTCCTCGATGCGGCGCATCGCATGGCGGTGGACTCGGTCGAGAACGGCCTGCCTCGAGACCGGGTGACCAGTCTGATGGGTTACACCTTCGTCTCGCCGGCCACCGCCGGCGACACGCGCCGGCTGATGGTGGTCTTCCCACGGCAGAGCGGGGCCGAACGGGTGGTCACGGCCGGCCACTACGATCTGGAACGCAATGCCGAGACCGGTCGCCATCACCTGGTCCTCAAGGACGTGATGGTGACCGACCTGCCGCTGCAGGCGCCGTCCGGATCCGGTGCGGGGACCCGGACGAGTTCCGCCTCGAGCTACCGGTTGGGAGCGCTCGGCCGCGACATCGATCTCGACGAGGTGCTGCGCGAACCGGAGCTGCCGGACGCGGTCCAATACCAGTCGCTGCGATCGCTGATCGCCAAGGCGCGGCAGGCCGCGACGAAGGCCTATGGACTGAAGGCGGCGGAAATCGTCACCCGCGCCGCACTCGCGGTGGCGGCGGTGCTGTTGGCGGCGATCGCCGTCTCGTTCGCCGACGGACGTCGCCGGCACGTGACCCTGCCCGCGGCCGGCGCGGCGATGGTGGCGATCGATCTCGCGGTCGTCCGGGTGGTACGTGCGATGGGCGACGGCTCGGCCCTGCTCGACCTCGCGCATGCCGGGCTGGCCACGGCGGTGCTCCTCGCCGTCCTCGGGTTCGTGCTGAAGCTGCGCTATCCGGCGGTGGTGGCCTCCGCGGGAGGTCGCGCGTGAGCGGGTCCGGGCGAACCACTCCGCCCCGCCGCCGCCGCGGGCTCTTTCACCCGCTCGGCGTGCCGGGGATCATGGCGCGGCAGGATTTTCTCGGGCAGACCCTGTTCGTCGTCGTGGTGCAGGTCATCCTGCTGCTGATCGCGATCTCGATCGATCTCGCCCGCTATTTCGATCAGGTGATGTCGATGGCCGGTGCCGAGACGCCGGCCCGGGTGATGATCCTGGCGCGCTACCTCGGCCTCAGGATCATCGACATGGTGACCCGGCTGCTGCCGATCGCGGTCTTCGTCGGAATCCTGAGTTTCGAGATCTGGTCGATCCTGACGCGGCGGCGGGCGATCCAGTGGATCTCGGGACGCAATCCGCTGCGTGTGCTCGGCCCGACGCTCGGCGTCGGTGTGATGTTCGGCGCCCTGCAATGGGGGCTCGAGACCGAATGGCGGCCGCAGGCGGTGCTGACCCAGGCGGCGGAGCGGCTCGGGGGCTATGGCGAGCGCTACGAGCGCTCTCGACCGCGCAAGGACGTGTGGATCTTCGCCGGCGAGCGGCTGATCCATTCGCAGGTGCGCTTCGGTCCACCGTCCGAGTTGATCGACGTCGACCTCTATCGTCTCGACGACAAGGGTCGGGTGCGCGAGGTGGTGCGTTCGGCGCGAGCCGAGCCGACGCCGGCGGCGGGTCTGTGGCGGTTCCACGCCCCGACCCGCTGGGTCCGCGATCCGGAGCGCCCGGCGGAAATGCGGGTCACGCCGAGTTCGATCGAGGCCCTGGTGCCGGTGCCGCTGGACCCGCTGGTGGTGACCTATCTCGGCCTTCCCGCGAAATACATTCCCGACGACGATCTCCAGACGATCGTCGCCTCGCACACCTCGACGCTGGTGACCGCCGATCACCGCGTCGGGATCGAGGTCCGCCGAGCCAACACGCTCCTACCACTGGCGATGGCGCTGCTCGCCACCTCGGTGTCGTTCTTCGCCGGTGCGCGACGGCCGGGAGTCGGGGTCCTGATCCTGTGCTCGCTCGCGGGCTATGCGCTACATGTCGCCGCCCGCGTCTTCGTCGCGGCCGGCGAACTCGAAGGCCTCTCCCCGGTCGTGGCGGCGTGGGCGCCGGTGACGGTGGCGCTCGCCGCCGTGCCGCTGTTGGTGGGCGTGGCAGCCTTGCGACACTGGCGGGCCTGAGCGGTCCTCCCCGCCCCCACGTCGGACGCGCCGTGGACAGGAGGCGCGGGCCCGGGTAATCGTCGCAGGGGATCTCGGGCCGGCCGGTCTCGGCGAGGTCGTGGACGGAGTGGTGGGATGGACGACTCCACGGGGCGGATGAACATGCTGCGACTGGTGGACCGGCTCGGCTGGATCGCCGCGTTCGGCATCTTGGCGGTGCCGGCGATCGTGGTTCCGGCGGTGATCTGGGCACGCGTCACCTTCCACGCCCTCCACCCCGACTTCGACCTCGAGAAGTTCCCGACGATCAGCCGCGCGATCTCGGATCCGCTGGTCGGTGAGCCCTTCGCCTTCTGGGTGACGATCGCGGCGGTGATCCTGTGGGGCGCGACCCACTACATGCTGCGGATGCTGCTGTGCGAACATCCGAGCCGGGCGACGCTCGGGGCCGGGCGCGATCGCCTCGGTCGAGCGCTGCTCGCGATCATGTCGGTCATGATGACGGCGACCTGTATCGGCATGGTGATGCTCAGCCACAATCGCCTGGGCGCCGGAGCGAGCGGCTACCGGATGCACATGCTGGGAAGCTACGTGTTCTTCGCGGGACAGGCGGCAACGATCCTGCTCGCCGCAGTCTACCATTCGCTGGTTGCTCGGGCTCACGATGTCGAAGGGCGTGTGGCCTTCTTCCCCGATCGGTGGCGTGCCCGCCTCGGCTATTCGGTGACCGCCGCCGCGGTTGCGTATGGAGTTGTCTTCAAGATCAAGTCGATGGACCTCGGAGCGGCGACGCGGGTCGTCGTGACGCTCTACATCGAGCTCGAAACCGTTCTGATTTTCGTCTTCCTCCTCTACCTGTTGCTCTACTTCGTCGACGCACTCCGGTTCTCGCGCCGAGAGAGCCCGCAAACTGAAATGTCTGAGGCGCCCGGTGAGACGGCGTTGAATACCGCTCCGTAACCGACTAATGAGATCGACACACGTCGGGGCGGGTTCAGCATGAGTGACGGTATCGGTTCGTTCGAGTCCTATGTCCAACGGCGCCTGCGCGTTGGCGGGCGGGCGATGCTCGACAAACAGAATCCCTATTTCCTGCCGATCGACCGCGTCCGCGAGGAAGCGGCACGTCAAGGCATCGAGTTCCTGAGCTTCGCGCACTACGACTATCTCGATCTGGCGCGGAACACCGAGGTGCGCGGCGCCATGGTCGACGCGCTCGAGCGGATCGGCCCGGGGGTCGGCGCGTCGCGACTGGTGGGCGGCGAACGCATCGGGCATCGTGCCTTCGAGCATGATCTGGCCGAGTTCCTCGGGATGCCGGCGACCATCACCCTGGTCAGCGGCTATCTCACCAACCTGTCGCTGATCCCGCACGTCGCCGGTGGTCGCGATCTGGTGATTCTCGACGAACTCGTCCACAACTCGATCGTCACCGCCACCCAGGGCCGCTCTTCGACCAACACCGCGTTCTTCCGCCACAACGACCTCGACCATCTCGAGAGCATTCTGGAGAAGCGACGCGGCGAATTCCGCAACGTGCTGATCGCGGTCGAGAGCCTCTATTCGATGGACGGCGACGTCGTCGATCTGCCGCGGCTGCTCGCCATCAAGGAGCGCCACCGCGCTTGGCTCCTGGTCGACGAGGCCCATTCGATCGGTGTCCTGGGCGACACCGGGCGGGGCATCGCCGAGCATTTCGGCGTCGATCCCAAGCGCATCGACCTGATCACCGGGACGCTCTCCAAGACCTTCGTCACCGCTGGCGGCTTCGTCGCGGCGAGCGAGGCGGCGGTCGAGTTCATGCGCTATTCGCTGCCGGGTTTCGTCTTCAGCGTCGGCCTGCCACCCATGGTGACGGAAGGTGCGCATACGGCCCTGAACATTCTGCGGCAGGAGCCCGAGCGGGTGGCGCGGTTGCGCCACAATGCCGAGTACTTCTGCGCCGAGGCCACCCGGCGAGGCCTGGACATCGGCGTCGCCATCGGCCGCGGTGTCGTGCCGATCCTGTTCCACAGCGCCGAGGAGACGATGGCGGTGGCGACCGCCCTCTTCGCCCAGGGGATCTACGCGCCGCCGATCGTCCACATCGGCGTGCCGCGCGAGGCGCCACGCATCCGCTTCTTCATCTCCGCCGGACACGACGAGGCGAAGATCGACCGCGTGCTCGATGCGATCGCCTCCGCCGTCGCCGATCATCGTGCCGGGCGTCTGGTCTCGGTGATGCCGACCGACGGCTCGAACGACGACAGGATGCTGGCCGAGGCGGCCGACTCGGTCTGAGACGGCCGCGGATCGCTCGTCGACGATGCTCCGGCTCGGGATCAGGCCGGTTCGTTCGGCGTCGGGCTCTTTCGGCGCGGCGGCAGCGGATCGGTCTCGTCGACGGCCTTCAGCATTCCCCAGGCGCGGACCGCCCGCTGCAGCGCGGTGGCCTGGGTGAGGCCGGCATAGATCCACAGCCCGACCAGGGCGGCGGTCGCCTCGAGCTGCAGGGCACGGAAGAGCGTGTCGGAGAGGATCATCAGGCCGCAGAGATAAATGATCCGTTCCTGGCGCTCGAAGAGGTCGGGCCAGCGATCGTTGTCGATCGGGATTTCCACGGCGGTGCGGGCCTTGGCGTAGCTGGTCAGATAGGCGCCGGAGAGACCGAGGATCACCACCACCCAAGCGTCGGTGGCGAGCCCGAGGGAGAGCATCACCGCAAGCTCCTGATAGCGGTCGACGACCGCGTCGAGATAGCCGCCCCGCCGTGTCGAGAGGCCGCGCAGACGGGCGACGGCACCGTCGAGGGCGTCGAAGGCGAAGGCCACCGCGAGGCCGATCCCGAGAAGCAGCAGCGAGCGGTGGGCGAGGAAGGCGGCGACGTTCACCGCCACCAGGACGAGGCCGATCAGCGTGACCTGATTGGGGGTCAGGCCGACCGCCGCCAAGGGCCGGGCCGCCTTTTCCCAGAGCGGATCGATATGGGTCTTGAACAGGCCGTCGATCATCGTCCCCTCCCCCCCAGGAGTTTCATGGCGTCGTGGCGACGATGCATCCAGGGGATCAACCGTCGGCGGGCGGCCGAGAACTCGGCCCAACGCAGTTCGAAGAAGCGCTGTTCGCGCGGGTCGGGTCGGAACTCGCGCAAGTCGCCGCGAGCGGCGGCGCGGACGGCGGCGAACGGATCCGTCGCCCAGCCGAGCGCCGGTGCGGCGAGCGCGGCGGTGCCGACGAGGCCGGCGAAGCGCGGCGTCGAGACGACGACGGTCCGGCCGGTGGCGTCGGCGAGGGTCTGGGCGAAGCCGGAGTTCTGCGCCGCGCCGCCGACCAGGGGAAGCGGCGGATCGGCGCGGACACCACGCTCGCGGCCGACCACCTCGAGCGTCCAGCGCAGGTTGAGGACGGTGCCGTCGATGACGGCGCGGATCATCGCCTGCCGGCCGTGGCCGAGGCGCAGGCCGAGGAAGCCGCCGCGCAGGCGTGCGTCGTCGATCGGGCAGCGTTCTCCCGCGAGCCAGGGCAGGAACAACGGATCGTCGAGTTCGCGCCGTCCGGCGGCGTCGAGAAAATCGCCGATGTCGTCCTCGAGCGAGGAGCCCGGCGGGGCGAGCATGTCCTGCAGCCAGTGGAAGGCGGCGCCGCAGGTCTCCTGCGAGGCGATGAGCAGCGGCCGGAAGCCGACCGGGCCGGCGACGGTGGCATAGGAATGGCGCGCCGAGACGCGACGATCGGGGAAGAAGCCACCGACCCAGGAACTGGTGCCGGCATAGACGTGGAGCTCGCCGTCCTCGACCGCCCCCGAGCCGAGGGCCGTGGCGGCGACGTCGCCGCTGCCGGCGATCACCGGCAGGCCGGCGGGCAGATCGAGCTCGGCCGCCGCCCGAGCGGTCAACCCGCCGACGACGGTGGTGCCGTCGACGATCTCGGGCAGGCGATCGATGGGAATGCCGATCATCCGGCAGAGCCGTTCCGACCAGCCCTCGCGACCGGGCCGGGTGTCCATCAGCCAGGTGAGGTTGGCGCTGTCGGCGGTGGTGACGAAACGACCGGTGGCGCGGTGGACGAGCCAGTCGCGGACGTCGAGGAGCCGGCGGGTGGCGGCCCACACCTCCGGCTCGTGGTCGCGCAGCCAGACCATCTTGCCGGGCGGGTCCATGCCGTTCTTCGACGGACCGCCGTTGGCGATGCGCAGCCAGGTGACGGCGCGGGCGACGTTGTAGCCGTGATACTCGGGGAAGCCGCCGATGAGGCGGCGGGTGGTCTCGGCGGCGCGCTTGTCGAGCCAGATGATCGCCGGGCGCAGCGGGTGGCCGGTCGCGTCGGTGGCGACGACACCGCACATCTGAGCCGAGAAGGCGACGGCACCGAGACGGGCCGCGAGGTCGGGGACCTGCTCGCGCAGATCCGCGACGGCACGCGCCAGGGCCGACCACCAGTCACCCGGACGCTGCTCGGCCCACATCGGAGCCGGGCGGGACAGGCCGTATGGCTCGACCGTGACGGCGATGGGCGTGAGAGTGCGGTCGACGACCCCCGCCTTCACCCCCCCGGTGCCGAAATCCGCGGTCAACACGTAGGTCGTTTCGCCGCGGCCGGGCGCAGGGAACACGTTCACGAGATCTCTTCCCACCAACGAACCACGCAACGGTTCTTACGCCGTCGCCCCGTCGCCGTGCAAGTTCCCGGCATGCCTCGGGCGCCCCTCAGACGCGCGGCCGACGGGCGACGACATCGCGGTAGATCTCGACCAGCCGCGGGCCGAGGCGGGACACGTCGGCGTCGAGGGAGCGTTCGCGGCCCCAGGAGCGCAGGGCATCGAGGCGCAGAGGATCGGCGAGCAGGTCCACGACACGGGCGGCCAGCGCGCCGGCATCGCCCGGAGGCACGAGGCATGGTTCACCCGGGCCGGTCATCACGCCCGCATAGCCGGGATTGGCCGCGGCGACCACCGGCGTGCCGGCCGCCATCGCCTCGACCAGGACGAGGCCGTAGCTCTCACCCCACGGCGCGGGCGCGACCATCAGATCGGCCTCGGCGACGAGACGGCGGGCCTCGCCGTCGGAGGGGGTCGGCACGATCGTCACCCGCCCGGGGCCGCGGGCGACGAGCGCCTCGACCCGGGGGGCGAGTTCGCCGCCACCGGCGACGACGAGCTCGGGCGGCGTCGGGCCGCTGCGGCGCACGATCTCCGGCCATGCGGCGACGAGCACGTCGAGGCCCTTGCGCTCCTCGAAGCGGCCGAGAAAGAGCAGTCGCCGTGGGCAGGCGGGATCGCGGCGCGGCGCGGCATCGGCGGCGGCACGCCAGGGCGCGAGGTCGATCGCCGGGGGCAGGAGATCGATCGGGTGACCCGGGCGGGCCGGTTCGATCAGGCGGGCGGCGCTCGACGAGACGGCGATCACGGCGGTGGCACGGTCTCGCATCGCCCGTGCCACCGGTCCGAGCACGGCAGCGAGCAGCCGATCCTGCGGTGGGAGGGTGGCGTGGAAGGTGGCGACGACGGGACGGCCGAAGGCGCGCCACAGGCGGGCCGGCAGAAGCGGCACGAATGGCGTGTGGAGATGGACGACGTCGATCGACGCGGCATCGAGGACGCGGGCGGCGTCGCGCAATTCGCGGCGGCTCACCCAGGTCAGCTCGAATCGGGTGCCGGAGAGCCCGATGGTGATGGGCCGTCCGAGCGGAAGGAAGCGCACGCCGTCGCCGATCCCATCGGCCTCACCGCGCCCGCCCGGACCGGGGGCGACGATCGCCACGTCGTGACCGGCGTCCGCGAGCCAGCGGGCGGTGTCGCGGACGTGGTTCTGCACGCCGCCGCGGCGTTCCATGGCGTAGGGTGAGACCTGGAGGATCCGCATCGGGTCTCCCGTCGACAGAGGTTCGGTGCGACCAGCCGCGATGATCGCCGTGCCGCGGACCCGACCAATCGGATCGGCCGGGGCCGCCCGCCGGATGCGCCTTCGACGCCGACCCACCGCCGCGGCGGCTTCCCGATCGCCTCCCGCGGGCCACCCGGGAGGTCTGGGGCAGGCGCCACGGCATGTCAACCCGCTTCGCCCGACGTTGGGACGGGCGCGCGAGACGGCCGGCGCCCACCCCCGGCGCGAGTGAATGTCGCTTTGAACGATCGGCGCGGAGATGCTAGAGACTCCCCGTCCGCCGATCGGCTGACGCTGCCCGGATGGCGGAATTGGTAGACGCACCGGTTTTAGGTACCGACGCGCGAGCGTGGGGGTTCGAGTCCCCCTCCGGGCACCATTTTCTCGACGACGGACCGCAGATGGCGGCGCCGCGGGTGCGGGTCAGCGCTCGCGCCCGGCGCGTCTCATGGAATCGGTCAGCGGCTTCAACAGGAACGAGAGCGCACTGCGGGCCTCGGTCCGCAAATGCGTCTCGACCGGCATACCGGGGACGAGGCGCAGGCCACCGAGGCGCTGCAGCTCGGCCTCCGGAATGGTGATGCGCACCGCGTAGAACTGTTGTCCGGCCTCTCGGTCCTGCGAGAGGCTCGCCCCGACACGCGCGACGATACCCTCGAGTTCCGGCGTGGTCCGCTGATTGGCAGCCGCCAGGCGAAGGAAGGCCGTCTGCCCGATGGCGACCTGATCGATCTCGCTGGGAGCGACCCGAGCCTCGACCGCCAGCGCGTCGTCGACCGGCACGATCTCCGCCACGACTTCGCCGGCGGCGATGACGCCGTTCACCGTGTGGATGGTCATGGCGTGGACGATCCCCGCGGTCGGCGCCCGGATCTCGACCATCGAGAGCCGATCCTCCGCAGCGATGCGCCGTTCGCTGAGTTCGCCGATCTTGCCCTGGACATCGCGCAGATCGCGCAGCGCCTCCGTCCGGGTGTCCTGATCGAGCTGATGGATCTGCAATTCGATCTCGGCGATCTTGCCGCGCGCCTGCGCGACGCCGGCGCGCAACTGATCGGTCTGCCCGACCAGACTCGCTTCGTCGCGCTGGAGGGCGTTGAAGCGCGTGACCGGCACCAGCTTCTTGGCGAGAAGCTCTTCGACGCCCTTCTTCTCCAGCGCGATGAAGCCGAGCTCGCGCCGCTTGGCCGCCGCTTGTCCCTCGAGCCCCGAAATCTCTTCGCCGAGCTGGATGATGCGCTCGCGCAACTGCGCCTTCTGGCCGTCGCGCCCGGCGCGCCGCGATTCGAACAGCGTCTTCTCACCGGCCAGAATATGGGCGACGTGCGGATCGTTGTGGCGATCGAGCAGCGAGGCCGGGAAGTCGATGGCGGCGCGGCCGTCGCGTTCGGCCTCGAGACGGGCGCGGCGGCCCTCGGCCTCGTCGATCTGCTTGGCGAGGAGATCGCGGTTCGCGAGATCGACGGTGTCGTTGAGGCGGGCGAGCGGCTCGCCGGCGGCGACGGTCGCGCCGTCGCGGACGAAGATCCGCTCGACGCGTCCGCCCCAAGGATGCTGGACCTTCCGCACCTCGCCGTCGACGACCACACGGCCGGGCGCGATGACGGCGCCGGTCAGGTCCGAGGTGGCCGCCCAGCCGCCGAAGCCGACGACGAGAAGGGCGACGACGCCGAGCGCCCGGATCTGGTCGCGTCGGATGCCTTCGAGGATCGGTTCGGAACCCGGCCGGGCGAGATCGGCGACCGCTTGGCGCGCCGCTTCGCCCAAGGTCCGGGCGAGCGCGCCGGCCGTGGCGGGCAACCGCCGGAGGAGCAGGTCGCGGACTTCTTCACGCGACGGAAGAGCGAGGGCCATCAGGGAGTCCTCGCGCCGACGGGACGATCGCTGCGGCTCGGCGCCAGGGCCGCAGGGGCGCCCGGCTTCGAGGCCGGCGGGGCCTGGACCGTGGTCTTGTTCAGGACCTCGTCCTTCGGCCCGAAGGCCTGCAGACGGCCGTTCGCCATGACCGCGACCCGATCGATCGCGGCGATGGCGCTGGGGCGATGGGCGACGACCACGACGATGCCGCGCCGCTCGCGCACCGAGCGGATGGCCCGCGTGAGGGCCGCGTCGCCGTCGGCGTCGAGGTTGGAGTTGGGCTCGTCGAGGACGACGAGGAAGGGATCGCGGAAGAGCGCCCGGGCGAGGCCGATGCGCTGGCGCTGGCCGGCGGAGAGCATCGAGCCACTCTCGCCGATGCGCGTGTCATAGCCCTGGGGAAGGCCGAGGACGAGTTCGTGAACGCCGGCGGCCCGGGCGGCGGCGACGGTCTCCTCCGGTGTCGCCGTGTCGTCGAAGCGGCTGATGTTCTGCGCGACGGTTCCGTCGAAGAGCTCGCATTCCTGCGGCAGAAAGCCGATGTGGCGACCGAGCGCCTCGAAGTCCCACTGGTCGAGTGCGGCGCCGTCGAGGCGCACGGTACCGCGCGAGGGCAGCCAGACACCGACCATGGCCCGCGCGAGGCTCGACTTGCCGGCGGAAGACGGACCGATGATGCCGAGGCCCTCGCCAGCGCGTAGTGTCAGGGTGACGTCCTGAACGATCGGTGCGGAGCGCGGCGGGCCGGCCCAGACGTGTTCGAGCGCCAACTCGGCGACCGGGGCCGGCAGGGGCATCGGCGGCGGCAGCTCGGGCAGGCAACGGAACGTGAGATCGAGACGGTCGCGCGCCTGCCGGGCGGCGGCGAGATGCTTCCAATTGCCGATCGCCAGATCGATCGGCGCGAGCGCACGGGTGGTGGCGATCGATCCCGCGATGATGCTGCCGGCGGCGAGCTCCCCGCGAATGACCAGCCATGCACCGAGCCCGAGCGTCGCCGACTGCAACACGTAACGCAGCATGCGGGAGATCGTGGCGATGGCCGCGGTCTGATCGTCCGCTTCGGAGCGGAGCGCGAGGGCGCTCTCGTTCATCTTCGCCCAGCGCTCGACGAAGCGGTTCGACATGCCCATCGCCCTCAGCGCCTCGGTGTTTCGCCGCGTCGATTCCGCCAGCGAGAAGCGGCGTGCATGTTCGATCGCGGCGGCACGCGCCGGCTCCTGCGCGAGGCGCTCGGACACGACGGCGAGACCGATCAGGGCGAGGGCGCCGACGGTGGCGAGCAGCGCCAGCCACGGGCTCAGAAGGAAGGTGAACACCAGGAAGATCGGCATCCACGGCAGGTCGACCAGCGCGCCGGGTCCCGGGCTGGAGAGAAAGGCGCGGATGGTGTCGAGGTCGCGCAGCGGCATCATGCCGTCGCCGCCGGAGCGCAGTCGCAGGGGGATATCCAGGACCGCGCGGTAGGTGCGGCGACCGAGGATGCGATCGACGTGGAGGCCGATGCGTTGAAGGATGCGGGTCCGGAGATACTCGAGCGCGCCCTGCGCCGCATAGGCGAACAGAACGACCGTGGTCAACGCGACGAGGGTCGGCACCGAGCGCGACGACAGGACGCGGTCGTAGACCTGCATCATGTAGATCGAGCCGGTGAGTGCCAGCAGGTTGACCATGCCCGAAATCAGAGCCAACCCGACGAAGACCCCGCGTAGGCCGAAGAGAATCCGGTCGATGTCCGATGGCGGCGGTGGGGTCGAAGACTCGGACATCAGGCTGCCGTGACGCGGGACTCTCGTGGGCGGACGATCTCGGCGTCGACGAAACCGTGCCCTCTTCGGAACGAAACCGAGGTCCCCGTGAGGAGACCTCGGTCACATCTCTTCGGTCGCGACGGATCAGACGAAGTCGCTGTGGAACACGAAGTGGTCCTGGTGGCTCGACAGGTCGTCGATCGTGGTCCCCTTGATGGTGACGATGTCGGTCTTGGACAGCGTGATGACCACGTTGCCCGAGGTCTCGCGCATCGACAACTGCTCGAAGGCGGTGATGCCGTCGATTTCGAAGGCGATGGTGTCTTCGCTCGCGACGAAGTCGTTGATGGTGTCGCGCCCGAAGCCCGCACCGAACACGAAGGTGTCGGCTCCGGCGTTGCCGGTGAGCGAGTCGGCATCGCCGCCGCCGACGATGACGTCGTTGCCGCGACCGCCGGTGATGCGGTCGGCACCGAGTTCACCGAACAGGAAGTTGTCGCCGTCGTTGCCGAGGATGGTGTTGGCGAGACCGTTGCAGTAGCCCGTGAGGCCCTCGGTTCCGGTCAGCGTCAGGTTCTCGACGTTGTCGCCGAGGGTCCAGGACACGGACGACTTCACATGATCGATACCGTCGGCCGCGCTCGATTCGACGACCACGTCGGCGGCGTTGTCGACGACGTAGATGTCGTTGCCGGTCCCACCGATCATGACGTCGGCGCCGAGGCCGCCGTCGAGCGTATCGTTGCCGGTCCCGCCGAGCAGGGTGTCGTTGCTGAGGCCACCGATCAGACGGTCGTTGCCGCCGCCACCATCGAGGGTGTTGACCGCGTCGTTGCCGGTGATGGTGTTGGCGAGGTCGTTGCCGCGGCCGGAGATCGCCTCGACTCCGGTCAGCGTCAGGTTCTCGACATAGGCGCCGAGGGCCCAGGACACGGACGACTTCACCTGATCGATGCCGCCGTCGGCCGCCTTGGACTCGATGATCACGTCACCGGAGTCGTCGACGACATAGGTGTCGTTGCCGGCACCACCCTTCATCACGTCGACGCCGAGGCCGCCGTCGAGCGTGTCGTCACCGGCACCGCCGGAGAGGATGTCGTCGCCGAGGCCGCCCGCGAGCCGATCCTTGCCGGCGGCGCCGTCGAGGATGTTGTCGCCGTCGTTGCCGGTGATGGTGTTGTCGAGGTCGTTGCCGATGCCCGCCAGATCGGCGGCGCCGGTCAGCGTGAGCTTCTCCACGCCCGCACCGAGCATGAAGGACACGGACGCGAGGACCGTGTCGACGCCGCCGGCATCGCCGCCGAAGTCATCGAGCTCGATGACCCGATCGCCGGCATCATCGACCGAATAGGTGTCGTTGCCGGCACCGCCACTCATCCGATCCTGACCGGTTCCACCATCGAGGCGGTCGTTGCCGTCACCGCCGCCGAGTTCGTCATTGCCCGTTCCGCCGAGCAGCGTGTCGGCACCGTCGTCGCCGAAGACGGCGTCATCGCCGTCACCGCCTTCGAGGCGGTCGTTGCCGTCACCGCCATCGAGATAATCGCGCTCGGCACCGCCGACCAGGGTGTCGTTGCCGTCGTCACCGTAGAGCTGATCCCAACCGGACCCACCGTCGAGGCGGTCGTTGCCGTTACCCCCGAACATGGAGTCTGCGCCGGCACCGCCGGCCATGGTGTCGTTGCCGTCCTCACCGTAGAGGTAGTCCCAGCCGTCGCCGCCGTCGAGGCGATCGTTGCCGCCGCCGCCGGAGAGCTGGTCGTCGTCGGCACCGCCGTTCAGGGTGTCGTCACCTTCATCGCCGTAGAGTCTGTCCCAGCCCTCGCCGCCGTCGATGACGTCGTTGCCTTCGCCGCCGAACACGACGTCGCCGCCGCCGCCGCCCTGGATGCGATCGTTGCCGCCCTCACCCGAGAGCCAGTCGTACCCGTCGTTGCCGACGATGGTGTTGGCGAGGTCGTTGCCCAGGCCGGTGCTCCCGTCCGAACCGGTCAGGGTCAACTTCTCGATGTTGGCGCCGAGGCGATAGTACCAAGCGGAGGAGAGGACCGTATCGGTGCCACCGGTGTCGTTGCCGGCGTCGTCGGTCTCGCTGGCGACGTCTTCGGAGTTGTCGACGACATAGGTGTCGTTGCCGGCGCCGCCGGCGAGATAGTCGATGCCGACGCCACCGTCGAGGCGGTCATTGCCGCCGAAGCCCCAGATCTCGTCCGAAGCATCCGTCCCGACCAGCGTGTCGTTGCGCCAGCTGCCGAGGATGATGCTCTCCGGGATGTCGTTCAGAGCGACGGTGAAGTCACGCGTCACCGCCGGATCGCCGGTGGCGGAATCGAAGGCGGAGACCGTGACGGAGAAGCCGTCCGGGTTGGCCTCGAAGTCCACCGGGGTCCCGGCGAGGAGCACGAGGCTGCCGGCCGGGTCGATGTAGAAGAACGAGGCATCCGGCCCGATGACCTGCCATTCGATGGCACCGAGGCCGTCGTCGATCGCCGAGAGGTCGGCGATCACCATGTCGGTCGCAAGGGTCGCGCGGCGGCCCTGGACCTCGTCGATCCGCTCGACCACATTGTAGGCGTCGATGCCGGTCGGTCCATGGTTGACCGGGGTATCGCCCCAGGTGGTCAGATCGATGGTGAAGCTGCCCATGCCGGTGTAGCCGTCGATCAGCTCGACACCGGTCAACGTGTCATGGCCGACGCTCTCGAGCCGACCGACGCCGGTGACGTCGAAGCTGCCGTCGCCCGAACGATGGATCTGGAGAAGGTCCTCGGTGACACCATCGGAGACGAGCCGCACCGTCGCGTCGTCGCCTTCATAGTCCACGACGACGTCGGAGCCCCCGTCGTACATCCGCTCCCTCGGATAGTCGCCCTTCGGCGCATAATAGTGGGCGAAGTCGCCCGAACCGTCGCCACCGTCGATGACGTCGTCTCCGGCGCCACCTTCGAAGTGGTCGGCACCATCACCGCCGATCAAGGTATCGTCGCCCGAGCCACCGTAGAGATAATCGCCGCCGGCACCGCCGTAGATCGTGTCGTTGCCGGAGCCGCCGTCGGCCATGTGATAGAGATCGGTGGGGCCTTCCGGGAGCCGCAGGACGTCGTCACCGGCCCCGCCCGCGATCCGAGCACTGTCGTAGCTCGCCTGGGACAGGTCGATCACTTCGGACAGTCGCGTCCCTTCGACGTTGATCCCGGTGCGGACGGTACCGTCGGATTCCTCCCAGGACCAATCCCATTGCGCGATCTCGGGAGTGACCGAAATCTCGGTTCCCATGGTGCCGATGCCGTTGTCGACGTCGATCGCCTCGATGTTGGTCAGCGTGTCGACGCCGATCGACGGATCCCAGAGCGAGGTCACCGTGGCCTCGCCGGCACCGGCGCCGAAGGTGACGAGGAACAGGTCGATGTACTCATACAGACCATCGACGAGGACCGCACCGCCGATGGTGACGTTGCCGTCCTCGTCGGTGTTCGTATAGAGGCCGGCGAGGTTCGGCACGACGTAGCGAACATGGTCGTTGCCCGCACCGCCGTCGATCACGTCGTTGCCTGCACCGCCGACGATCCAATCGTTGCCGTTGCCACCCTGGACGGTGTCGTCACCCTCCGCGGCGTCGACATCCGAATCGTCGTAGATGTCCTGCGACATGTCGATGGTATCGGCCCCGCCGGTACCCTGGACCGAGAGATAGATCCTGCCGGTCTCCGGCTCGACATCGAAGGTCTTCGTCACTTCGAAGGCGAGGTCGAGCGACTGCCCGTTCGCCCCCCAATCGGATCCGGCGAAGTGCAGCGCCTCGACATCGGTCAGCGTGTCGGTGCCGAGCTGGTCGTAGCCCTCGCCGATGCCGGTGACGGTGATCGTGCCGGTCGCCTGATCCTTGTGGACGTTGAAGAGCTGGGTGGTCGTGCCGTCGCGGCTCTCGAAGATGCCGACGTCCCCGTTGGCGTCGACGACGCTGGACAGGGCTCCGACGGCACGGTTGAGGAAGAAGCCGACATGGTCGCTTCCGGCGCCGCCGTCGATGGTGTCGTCACCGCCGCCGCCGATGAAGGCATCGGAGCCGGCCGAGCCGGTGATCGTATCCCGCCCCCCGGCACCGGTGACGAGCGTCATGCCGACCGGCGCGGCGTCGGGATCGATGCCGAGGACGGTCGAGACGTCGATGGTGTCGGGGAAGACCGTGCCGTCGATCCGGTGGTCGAAGCCCGACATGTCGTTCACGTCGTAGGAGCGCACCCCGATCTGGGTCCGGGAGCCGTTCACCCTGACGTATTCGATGCCGACGAGCGTGTCGGTGGGATGCGAGCCATCGGACGTGGTGTTGACCAGATCGGTCACCAAGACGATGCCGTTCGCGTCACGCGTGATCTTCAGAAGATCGCCCGACGCGGGCGAGGTGACATAGACCTCGCGGACGCCATCGATCCAACGCGCCTCAGTCCGCAGGTTCGAGGTGTCGATGCCGGCGCCGAAGAAATAGGCGGCGGTATCGTCCTGGTCACTCGCGTCGCCGTCGGGCGCGCCACCGATGATCAGGTCGGAGCCGCCGCCGCCGACGATGAAGTCCGCGCCGATGTGGCCGTTCAGGGCATCCGGGCCGCGATCGCCATAGATGTTGACGTAGGTGTCCGGCCCCGCGTCGGGCAGGTGTTCGCCGACCACAATGAAGTCGCCGAAGACCGATCCGGCGATCGTCCCACCGTCGACGGCCACGGGCATCAACGGGACGGACGCACCGGAGGCGTCGGCATTCGCCGGATCGCCGCCGAACCAGACGGCTTCGATGCCGTGCAGCGTCAGCGTGCCGTAGGGCACGTCGGGACCGGTGAACGACAGGGTGAAATCCGAGGGGCCCTGACGGGCGAGCGTCGCGAGCTGTTGATCGGTACCGTCGACCGTTCCCCAGAGCTGAACCTCGTCCGGACCGACGGCCACGACCCGCGCGTTGGGAATATCGCCGGGAACCTGGACGAGCAGACGGTCCTAAGAACAGCTGCCGGTGTAGTCGGAAGTGCCGGGAACGGCGAGGATCGGGGAATAAGAAGGCATCGGGATCTCGCAAATTTGAGCAAAATGTGGCCGACACTAACCCGGCGCCGATCGCCGGTCAAAGGGCGACAACCGTCGAGTGTATAAAATTTTCAGGATGGTTTCCGCGCAACACCGGGACACGAGGCGCGATCGTTCCGTAGGGTAACCTGCGCGCGGTCGGCCGCTTCTGCCGTTAGGGAAGGTCAAGCGCGCAGGGTGGAGCGATCCGGCGACCGGAAATCCGGATAGCGACATGTTGACGCAGCTCGCGGGCAACCCTGTCGAGCCGGCACGAGCGGGGCGCCCCGGCAGGTTCGGTCGGCCGACCGTGCCGCAGATCGCCGGCCCGAAGCCGACGTCGAACGCCCGTCCGACGCGCTCGGACCGCCTCGCGGCTGCGCCGGAGGCAGGACGCCGCCGCGCCGCCCTCAATCCGTGCCGCCCAGCTCGATCTCCTCGTCGGCTTCCTCCGCGTCCCGGGTCCAGGCCGCGCGGCGTTCGGCTTCGTAGAGGGCGGCGAGGGTCGGGCGGAGTTCCTTCGCCAGGTCCTCGGCGATCAGGCCCGGACCGGCGCGGCGGCCGCATTCGCCGTGGAGCCAGACGCCGGCGCAGGCCGCCTCGAAGCCGGGCATGCCTCGCGCCATCAGCCCCCCGACGAGGCCGGCGAGCACATCGCCCGAACCCGCGGTCGCGAGATCCGGCGGGGCGTTGTCGGCGATCGCGACGCGGCCGTCGGGGGCGGCGATCACCGTGTCGGCCCCCTTGAGAACGATCACGGCGCCGGATCGGCCGGCGGCGCGGGCGGCGCGTTCCGTCTTGGCGAGATCGAGGACGGAACGTTCGCCGAGATCGGGAAAGAGGCGGGCGAATTCGCCCTCGTGCGGGGTCAGCACCACCGGCGCGGTGCGCCCGGCGATCGTGGCGAAGGTCGGGGACGGGTCGGCGGCGATGGTGGTGAGCGCATCGGCGTCGAGGACGACCGCGGCGGAGCTCGCCAGCGCGGCGGCGAGGAGCGCGGCGGTCTCCTCCCCCACCCCGAGTGCCGGGCCGAGGACGACGGCGCCGTGGCGCGGGTCGGCGAGGATCTCGGCGAGGCCGGCGGCGCCCTCCATGCGGGCGAGCATGACGGCGGTGAGATGGGCGGCGTTGACGGCGAGCGCGGCGGGCGGCGAGGCGAGCGTGACGAGGCCGGCGCCGACGCGCAACGCCGCATCGGCCGCCAGACGGGCGGCACCGGTGCGGGTCATCGGGCCGGAAACGACGATCGCGTGCCCGCGCGCGTACTTGTGGTGCGCCAGTCGGGGTGCCCGCAGTCGGTCCTGCCAGAGCTCCGGCAGGTCGCGACGCAGTCTCGGGGCGATCTCCCCGAGCACCCAGGGGCGGATGCCGATGTCGGCGGTGAGCACCTTGCCGCAGTGCAGGCGCCCGGGAAGCAGCAGGTGACCCGGCTTCATCCGAAAGAAGGTGACCGAGACCTCGGCCTCGATCGCCGCGCCGAGAACGCGCCCGGTGGCGCCGTCGATGCCGGAGGGCAGGTCGACGGCGATCACCGGCCGGCGGCTGGCGTTGACTGCCTCGACGATCGCCTTCGCCTCGCCGTCGAGCGGGCGGGCGAGGCCGGCGCCGAACAGGGCGTCGACGATGGCGCGGGCCTGCATGAACGCACCGGTGAGGCCCTCGGCGTCGGCCGTTTCGATCGGTCCGGGCCAGCGCTCGGCGGCGATGCGGGCGTCGCCGCTCAGGCGATCGCGCTCGCCGAGGAGGGCGAGGCGGACGAGATAGCCGCGATCCCGCAGGATGCGGGCGGCGACGAAGCCGTCACCGCCGTTGTTGCCCGGGCCACAGAGCACCAGAATGCGGGTGCCGACCGGAAAGCGATGGCCGACGGCATCGGCGACCGCGCGGCCGGCGGCCTCCATCAGCACGATGCCCGGCGTGCCGGCGGCGATGGTCAAGGCGTCGGCACGGGCCATTTCGGCCGGGGTGAGCAATTCGATCACGACGCTTCTCCGTGGCTCGGGCGATGATATGCGCCGATCCGGCGATCGGCTCCAGCCCTTTCGCGGTGCGAGACGAACGATGCGCGCGAACCGATGCCGACCGGACGAGCGCGGCCCGCCGCGACGTTGTGCATTGCACCTGCCTAATTTTTTTCCATTTGCTCAATCCTTGTCCTCTGCCCTACAGTCGGCTCGCTGCGGTGCACGCGGCAAAAGCCCTGGATCTTCTCGGCGAACGCCCGCGGAGAGAGAGGGCATGGGAGTGGCACGCGGTGTGCTATTGACGGGCGCGGAGCGGTCGCAGACCGAACGCTCACATTCTTCGGAGTAACGGTAAGGCGATGAAGAAGATCGAGGCCATCATCAAGCCCTTCAAGCTCGACGAGGTGAAGGAAGCCCTCCAGGAGGTCGGCCTCCAGGGCATCACCGTCACCGAGGCGAAGGGCTTCGGTCGGCAGAAGGGGCACACGGAGCTCTATCGCGGGGCGGAATACGTGGTCGACTTCCTGCCGAAGGTGAAAGTCGAGATCGTGCTGCCGGACGAAACGGTCGAGAAGGCCGTCGATGCGATCCGCAAGGCGGCCCAGACCGGGCGGATCGGCGACGGCAAGATCTTCGTTTCGAACATCGAAGAAGCGGTGCGAATCCGTACAGGCGAAACGGGACTCGACGCGATCTGAGCCAACGGCTAGATCCTCCCCCGTCTCAACTTCCTCCCTGCCCAGGCCAGCGACGCCGCGACCGGGCACTCGGACCCGAGCACACACAGCGAAAGGGAAGCCTCCCATGACGAAGACCGCGAAGGACGTTCTCGCTCT
>ERZ1645187.510-NODE-510-length-38434-cov-107.654968_pt1 | contig 38434 bp, 36 predicted proteins | sample MGYA00575352_ERZ1645187 | MGnify/ENA primary metagenome ERZ1645187 (study PRJEB40837, sample SAMN11349314) | freshwater sediment metagenome | isolation source: river sediment | host: Sediment | place: India: Wazaribad , New Delhi | collected 2017-02-21 ... | reverse complement strand
ACTGATGGATCGGATCGACCTTGTCGGCTGCCACCTGTCAGTCCCCGTCTGTCTCTGGCCGCCGATCCGCGATCGACCGCCCAACGCGCCCCGCACGGGCCGCCCCCTTCGGACCGGCGACCCCGAGAGGCCCGGTCCGTTCGAATTCCGTCGCCCTCCTTCCGGAGAGCCGGCCGACCGCCTCAGCGATCCGACCTCGACGTTCCCTCACGTGGCGCCTCGCGCAGTCGCGCGCCGGCATCCGCCACCTTCCCCTCGGCGCGCAGGACGTTGAGAACGCCCGCGGCAAAGCCGAGAAGGAGAAACACGATCAGCGCCCAGGGCATCGTCCCCAGCGCCTTGTCGATCCCCCACCCGATCGCGGCGCCGACGACGACGCCGGCGACGAATTCGGAGGCGACCTTGGTCGCCTGTGCGAAGCCGGAGGGTCTGCCCCTCGCCTTCGCCGCCTCCTCGGCCGCACGTCGCGTCTCGAGGCTCTCGCCGAGACGCTCCAGTCGCCGAGCCAGCGCGGCTTCGTTCCCCTCTTCCGAGCCCGGACCGGCTCCACCGGAGGTCCGCTCGGTCGGTCGATCGACCATGCCCGATTCTCCGTCTTGCCAGCCCACGGCACGAAATGCGGGCGACGTTTCCGTCCCCACCTCGAAGCCGGGCGCACCATAGTTGCGGCACGGAGACGTGTCAAGGACACCAGACTTTAGTTCAAGCCCCTGAAAAGACAGCGATATTCTTCCAAATCAGCAAGAGATTGCGCCGCCTTGCCACAGCCTTTCGGAGGGGGTGGGACGGGCGATGGACGTCGGGAACGGCGATCGTTCCGGCTCAGGCGCTCTCCAGGATGCGCTCGGCGCGCTGGAGATCGACCGAGACCAGTTGCGAGATGCCGCGCTCCGACATGGTGACGCCGAAGAGACGGTTCATTCGCGCCATGGTGATGGGGTTGTGGGTGATGACGACGAAGCGGGTGTCGGTGACCGAGGCCATGCGATCGAGCAGGTCGCAGTAGCGTTCGACGTTGGCGTCGTCGAGCGGCGCGTCGACCTCGTCGAGGACGCAGATCGGCGCCGGATTGGTGAGAAACACCGCGAAGATCAGGGCGAGGGCGGTCAGAGCCTGTTCGCCGCCGGAGAGCAGCGTCATGGTCGTCGGCTTCTTGCCGGGCGGTTTGGCGACGATCTCCAGGCCCGCTTCCAGCGGGTCCTCCGATTCGATCAGCTGCAGCTCGGCCTCGCCGCCGCCGAAGAGGTGGGTGAAGAGCGAGCGGAAGTGGCCGTCGACGGTCTCGAAGGCGGCCATCAACCGCTCGCGGGCCTCTCGGTTGAGGTTGGCTATGCCGGTGCGGAGCTTGCGGATCGCCTCGACCAGTTCGTCGCGCTCGCCGGCCAGCACGTCGCGGCGCTCCTCGACCTCGCGGGCCTCGTCGTCGGCGCGCAGGTTCACCGCGCCGAGGCGCTCGCGCTCCAGGCGTAGGCGATCGAGGCGGCGGTCGACGGCGATCTCCTCGGGGAGCGGCGCGTCCATGTCGAGGTCGGCGAGGCCGGGAAGGCCGATCGGCTGGACCTCGTAGGTCTCGACGATCGCCGATTCGATCTCCAGCCGGCGGGCGCGGGCGGCGGCGTGGCGTTCCTCGGCGCGGCCCTTGATCTCGCGGGCGGCGGAAAGCGCGTCGAGGGCGGCGCGGGCGGCATGGTCGGCGTCGCCCTGGGCGCGCTCGCCGAGGGCGAGGGCCTCCGCTGCGGCAGCGCGATTCGTCTCGGCCACGCCGATCTGGTCGAGCAGGCGCCGGCGCATCTCCTCGATGTCGGCGGGGCGCTCCATCAGCGATTCGCATTCGGTCTCGGCCTCGACGCGGCGCTCGGCGAGCACGGCGAGCTGCGAGGCGGCGGCGGCGGCGCGCGAAGCCCAGCCGCTGCGTTCCCGGGCGATGGCCTCGAGCCGGCGGGCGCGCATCTCGATCTCGCGGGCGAGGCCCTGGCGGGCGGCGCGCAGCTCCGCCACCACCGCCCGATCGCGGGCGACGATGCCCTGCGTCGTCAGGATCTCCTGTTCGAGGCGGGTGGTGTCGGGCAGGTCGGCGGCGGCATCCGCCGCCTCGCGGCCGCGCGCCTCGGTCTCGTCGATCTCGGCGGCGAGGCGGGCGAGCGCGGCGTCGAGCGCGGCGAGGCGGGTGGCGGCGAGCTCGGCCTCGCGTTCGAGGCGGACCAGACGCTCGCGCGCCTCCGTCTCGCTGCGTTGGGCGCTGCGCAGCGCCTCGCGGGCGGCGCGTTCGGCCTCCTCGGCGTCACGGCGTTCGCGCTGCGCCGCCTCGAGGGTGGCGCGGCGGGCGGCGAGATCGTGGCGGATATCCTCGATCTCGACCTCGACCTCGGCGAGGCGATTGCGGCTCGACAGGCGGCGGGCGGCGGCGGTCGGGGCTTCGGCGGCGGCGACGAGGCCGTCCCAGCGCCAGAGGTCGCCGTCGCGGGAGACGAGGCGCTGGCCGGGCGCGAGACCGGGGGCGAGGCGGGCGCCGTCGACGCGATCGACCACACCGATCTGGGCGAGGCGGCGGGCGAGCACCGACGGACCCTCGACATGGCGGCCGAGCGGCGTCGTCCCGGCGGGCAGCGGCGGATCGGCGGCGGCGGGGCCGGACGGGCCCCAGTGGACCGGGGCGCCGTCGTCGGTCGAGACCTGGAGGTCGTCGCCGAGGGCGGCGGCGAGGGCCGCCTCCCAACCCTTGTCGACACGCAGGCGATCGATGATCGGCGGCCACAGTTGGCCGGAGAGATCGAGGAGCCTGGTCAGCGTCTTGGCCTCGGCCTCGAGCCGCGACAGGTCGCGTTCGCGCTCGGCGAGCGCGCCGCGGCCGGACTCGAAGGCGTCGCGGGCGGTTCGCACCCGCTCTTCGGCCTCGGCGACGGCGGCCTCCGATTCGGCGGCGACGGCGGCGGCGTCCTCGACGGCGTAGCGGGCCGCCTCCAGCGCCTCGCCGTCGCCGATGCCCTCGGCGAAGCGGTCGCGGTCGGCGATCGCGCGATCACGCTCGGCCCGGAGCCGGCCCAGGCGTTCGGTGGCCTCGGCGACGGCGCGATCGAGGGCACGGCGGCGGGCCTGGGCGTCGGCGGCGCGGGCCTGGATCTCGGCGAGCACGGCTTCGGCCTCGCCGGCCCTGGCCTCGGCCTCGACGAGGCGATCCTCGGCCTCGGCGACGGAGGCGGCGACGTCGTCGTTCTCGGCGGCGAGCCCCGCCTCCTCCTCGTCGAGGCGATCGAGGGCGGCGGCCATGTCGGCGCCGAGGCGATCCTCGCGGGCGCGGTCCTCGTCGATCTGGCGGATGCGGCGTTCGAGGTCGGCGAGGCGATCGCGGACGCGGCGTTCTTCGGCGTCGAGTTCGGCGGCGGCGAGGCGCAGGCGTTGCAGCGCGGCGGCGGCGGCGGCCTCGGCCTCGCGCAGGCGGGGGAGTTCGTGGGCGGAGACGGCAGACTCGCGGGCGGTGCGGGCCTGGACCTCGGCCTTCTCGCCGACGGCGCGGTCGGCCTCGGTCAGCGCCCCTTCCGCCTCCTGAACCCGCTGGCGCGCCTCGATCCAACGCAGGAGGGCGATGGTCGCCTCGGCCTGCCGGATCTCGGCGGAGAGGTTGCGGTAACGCGCCGCCTGCCGGGCCTGACGCTTCAGGCTCTCCAACCGCGTCTCGAACTCGGTGAGGACGTCCTCGACCCGCTCGAGGTTCTGCGACGCCGCCTTCAGCCGGATCTCGGCCTCGTTGCGGCGGGAGTGCAGGCCGGAGATGCCTGCCGCCTCCTCGAGGATGGCGCGGCGGGCGGTGGGCTTGGCCGAGATCAGCTCGCCGATCTGGCCCTGACGCACCATCGAGGGCGAGCGCGAGCCGGTGGAGGCGTCGGCGAAGAGCAACTGGACGTCGCGGGCGCGGACGTCGCGGCCATTGATGCGATAGGCCGAGCCCGCCTCGCGCTCGATGCGGCGGGTGACCTCGAGGGTGTCGGCGTCGGTGTGGGGGCCGGTGGCGCGGCGCTCGGCATTGTCGAGGGTGAGGGTGACCTCGGCGGTGTTGCGCGCGGCGCGGCGCGTGCTGCCGCCGAAGATCACGTCGTCCATGCCGGAGGCGCGCATGTTCTTGTAGGAGTTCTCGCCCATGACCCAGCGCAGGGCCTCGACGAGATTGGATTTGCCGCAGCCGTTGGGGCCGACGACGCCGGTCAGCCCCGGCTCGATGTGGAATTCGGTCGGGTCGACGAAGGTCTTGAAACCGAGGAGGCGGAGCCGGGTGAACCTCACCGCCGCCTCCCCGTTCCGACCGGGAGATCGCTATCCCTGTCGACCACCGTGGTCCTCACTTCAGGAAGGGCGCGAGCGCCTTGTCGAGGTCTTCCTTCGAGCCGATGCCCTTCTGCGCCCGTCCGTTGAAGAAGAAGGCCGGCGTGCCGTCGACGCGGAACTTGTCGGCGGCGCGCTCGCGGCCGGCGTTGATGTCGTCGAGCAGCTTCTGATCGGTCAGGCAGGCCTTGAAGCTCTCCGAGGTGAAGCCGACCTGCTTCGACAGCTTGAGCAGGGCATCGACCGGATTGTCGGTGCGGATCCAGGTCGTCTGGTTCTCGAAGAACAGCGACAGCATGTCGAAGTACTTGTCCTTTGGCGAGCAGCGCACCAGCATCGAAACAGCCGCGGCGAGCGGGTCGAGCGGGAACTCGCGATGGACGAAGTAGACCTTGCCGGTGTCGATGTACTTCTCCTTGAGGTAGGGGAAGACGTTCTTGTGGAAGTTGGCGCAGTGGCCGCAGGTCATGGAGGAGTACTCGACGACCGTGATCGGCGCGTCGGGCTTGCCGAGGGCCATTTCGGCGAGCGCACCGGGCTTCAGGAGCTCGGCCGGATCGTAGGAGCCCTGAGCGACGGCGGGACCGGCGGCGAGGCCGAGGGAGGAGGCGGCGAGGAGCGCGGCGGAGCTTTCCAGGAAGCGGCGGCGAGAAGGCGTCACGGAGGTCGATCCTCGTTGTTTCCGAAGGCCTCGGAGGGGTGATGCGGGCGCGACGGCGGCATGGAGCGCCGAGCCGTCGTGCCGGGCGGGCTCGCCCAATCAATAGACCGAATGTGGCGGGACGTCGCCCCTCGCGGCCGGCTCGCGACATCGTTATCCGGGGAAATCCCCGGCTTTTCGGGCTCAGGCGGGCTTCTTGGAGCCGAGGACGGCGCGGCCGAGGGCGACCAGCGCCTGTTTCAGCCCGTCGTCGGCGATCTCGGCGGTGATCTCGGCGACGTGGGCCTCCTGCGCCGCCGAGAGCGGGCGCAGACGCGGGGCAGGGGCGATCACGAGCCGGGCGAGCGGCTTCTGGACGATCTTCAGCCGGCCGACGGCGGGGAAGCCGAAGACGGCGTTGATGCGCTCCAGGATGACCGGCGCCTCGTGCTGGAACATGAGCGCGCGGGCGCCCTCGCAACGGACGATCAGGGTCGCCGGCTCGAAGCCGTCCTCGCCGCCGTCCTCGAGCCGGCGCGGCCAGGAGAGACGCTCCGGCCGGGTGACGTCGGCATAGCGGGCGCCGACGATCGCCCCCCAGTTGCGGAAGAGATCGGTCGAGGCGAAGCCGCGCTTCTTCGCTGCCGGCTCGAGGCAACCGTCGAGGAGATCGGCGACGGCGCGCGGCCCGCGTCGGCCGGGCGCGGGTCGTCTCTGTGCATCGGAGGGCTCGGCGGCGGGCGACATCTCGCGACGATGGACGCGGTTTCCGACGGAAACAAGGCTCGCGGTGGCCGGTCGCCCCTTTTCCACGGGCCTTCCCCACGTTAGTTCCCGGTGATGGCCGCCTTCTCCCCCGCCCTCCTCCTCGCCTGGTACGACCGTCACCACCGCCGCCTGCCGTGGCGGGTGGCGCCGCCGGATCGCGCGAGCGGCGAGATCGCCGATCCCTATCGGGTGTGGCTCTCCGAGATCATGCTGCAGCAGACCACCGTGGCGGCGGTGAAGAGCTACTTCGCGGCCTTCACGGCGCGCTGGCCGACGGTCGGAGATCTCGCCGCGGCGGACGAGGCGGAGGTGATGAAGGCCTGGGCCGGGCTCGGCTACTATTCCCGCGCCCGCAATCTCCACGCCTGCGCCGCCGTGGTGGCGGGGGATCTCGGCGGGCGGTTCCCGGACGACGAGGGCGGGCTGCGGCGGCTGCCCGGGGTCGGTCCCTATACGGCGGCGGCGATCGCGGCGATCGCCTTCGATCGGCCGGCGACGGTGGTCGACGGCAACGTCGAGCGCGTCGTCGCCCGGCTCTTCGCGGTCGAGGCGGCGATGCCGACGGCGAAGCCCGGGCTGCGGCGGTTGGCCGCGACGCTGACGCCGACCGAGCGACCCGGCGACTTCGCGCAAGGCATGATGGATCTCGGCGCGACGATCTGCACCCCGAAGAAGCCGGCCTGCGCCCTCTGCCCCTGGAGCGACGGCTGCGCGGCGCGGGCGGGCGGGGCGCCGGAGACCTTCCCCCGGCGGGCGGTCAAGGCGGTGCGGCCGACGCGGGAGGGAATCGCCTTCGTCGCGGTCCGGGCGGACGGCGCGGTGCTGTTGCGCCGGCGGCCGCCGAAGGGGTTGCTCGGCGGGATGAGCGAACCGCCGGGGACGGTTTGGCATCCGGTCGGGAGCGAGCCGGCAGCGGAGACGCCGCCGTTCGCGGGCAGGTGGCGGCGGGTGCCGGGCGCGGTCGAGCACACCTTCACCCATTTCCACCTGCGCCTCGAAGTGCGCCGGGCGGATGTCGGCTCGGGGACGGCCGCGCCGGCGGGCCACTGGTGGTCGGCGCCGGATGAGATCGCCGGCGAGGCGCTGCCGACCGTCTTCCGCAAGGCGATCGCAGCGGCGACGGGCGGCTAGGCGGATCGATCGCCCCGATCAGGAGCCGGTGGCGGCGGCGTAGGCGGAGAGCATGGCGATCGCTTCGGCCGAGAGCGGGGTCGAGCGACGGGTCGTCTCGTCGGTGAGGACGACGACCGAGAGACCCTTGGCGGCGAGGACGCCGTTCTGGAACACCGCCTGCTCCAGGGTCATCGAGGAACGGCCGATGCGGGCGACGCGGGTGCCGATCTCGACCGTCCCCGGCCAATTGATCTCGGAGACGAGATCGATCTCCAGCCGCGCCAGAACCAGCGACTGTCCGGGCCCGAGGAAACCGCGACCGTCGGCGAGCAGCATCTCGACACGGCCGGTCTCGAAGAAGGTGGCGAAGACGGCGTTGTTGACGTGGCCCTGACGATCGGTGTCGCCGTAGCGCAGCTTGTCGAAGGTGCGGCCGGGGAAGGCGTCGAGGGTGAGGGTCTCGGTCATGTCTGGTCCGGTGCCGATCGTGGGACGGGGTCGTGGAGACTAGCGGAGCGCGGCGCGCCCGTCTCGTCGTGTGTCGCATGACACGGTCGCGGTGCGGGAGTCCCGCCCGGAGGCGGGGCTTCATCGAACCGTCGTGGAAGGTCGGGAGGATGCCCGCCGATCTCGCCCCCCCTTTCGGAGCCCGCCCATGCGCCGCCTCGCCCTCGCCGCCGCCCTGTCGCTCACCGCCGCCCTGCCCGCTTCGGCGGTCGAGGTCGGCGGGCCGCGCGCCTTCGCCTTCGTCGCCCTCGGCGACATGCCCTACAAGGTGCCGGACGACCATCCGCGGTTCGAAGCGCTGATCGGCAGGGTCAACGCCATGAAGCCCGCCTTCACCATCCATGTCGGCGACATCAAGTCGGGCTCGTCGATCTGCTCCGACGAGGCCTTCCAGAAGGTCAGGGACGCGTTCGCGATGTTCGACGGGCCGATGGTCTACACCCCCGGCGACAACGAATGGACCGACTGCCACCGCGAGAAGGCGGGCAAGTTCGATCCGAACGAGCGGCTCGCCAAGGTGCGCGAGATGTTCTTCGCCGAGGCGAAGTCGCACGGCAAGGCACCGATGGCGCTGGAGCGCCAGTCGGAGCTGATGGCCGAGGTGAAGGCCTGGGACGGCAAGGGCTTCGTCGAGAACACCCGTTTCGTGCAGAACGGGGTGATGTTCGTCCAGGCCCACATCATCGGCTCGAACAACAACTTCGAGACCCGTAGCCTCGACAACGTCCGCGAGTTCTTCGCCCGCGACGCGGCGAACCAGAAGTGGATCGAGGCGGCCTTCGACAAGGCCAGGGCGGACAACCTCGGGGCGCTGGTCCTGTCGATCCAGGCGGAGATGTGGGACATCAAGCAGAGCGAGCCCGACGTGCCGCTCGCCTCGGGCTTCGTCAAGACGCTGAAGACCATCGAGAAGCAGGCCAAGGCCTTCGGCAAGCCGGTGCTCGTCATCAACGGCGATGCTCACTTCTTCCAGGTGACGCCGTTCTACGGAACCGACTCCAAGCCGGTGTCCAGTATCACCCGCCTGCAGGTGCCGGGCGAGAAGATCGTCGGCGCGGTGCGGGTGATCGTCGATCCGGACAACGTCGACATGCCCTTCGCCTTCCAGGAGATCGCGCAGATCCCCGCGGCGAAGTGATCCCGGCGGACGACCGTTTCCAAGGCGCCCTCGGAGCCCGGCTCCGGGGGCGTCGCCGCATTCAGCGGCGGCGGTCGAGGCCGAGGATCTCCGGGCGGTATTCGAAGTGCATGGTGTCGTGATGATACCAGCGGGCGCCCCAGACGAAGCCGTGGCGTTCGAAGACGGCGCCGATCTCGGCCGGGATGCGATTGCGAAAGACCACCTTCTCGCCCTTGGGATCGCTCCAGTACCAGTAGTCCGACGGGCCGGTGGCGATGTCGACGGCGATGCCCCAGCCATGGGCGGAGACGCGGTCGGTGCCGGCGATGACGCGGCAGTTGTAGGTGCCGGAGGCGGGCAGGAGATACTTCCGCCACTCCGCCGGGCCGTCGTCGAGCTCGCGGGAGACCGCCTTCAACGCCTCGGCCGCTCCGGCGCGCGACGAGAAGCGCAGCGTGCCGCCGCCGTGTTTCGGCAGCCACGGCACCGAGACCAGCGACTTCTCGACCTCGCCCTTGCGGCAGTCGCCGAAGACCGCGTCGAAGAAGACGCCGTTGCGATAGCGGCCGGGATCGACGTTCTTGGCCGGGGCGACGACCGGGCCGGTCGGATAGGGATCGGCGAACATGTCGGCGAGGTCGGGATCGGCGAGGCGCTGCTCGAAACTCTTGGTGCGGCCGTCCTCGATCGCGACGCGCCGGCCGCTCTTCAGGACGAGGTCGTTGCCGTCGACGCGGTCGACGACGTCCGGGTAGGCGGCGAGGAGACGCGCCGCCGGATCGGCCGCCAGGGCCGGGGCGCAAGCGGGCAGAACGAGAAGGAGTGCGATCCGGCGCATCACGGCAGCCTCCGAACGATCGACGGACAGTGTGGCTCGGCCGGCCCACGGGCGCGATCCGCGCGAACACGGGGTGTCGGCGATGCGGCCGGACTTTTCGTCGACGGCGGAACACAGGTCACATCCGGCGCATGGCTCTCCGCCCTAGACCGGTGGCGCCGCCGGGCCGAACGGCGCCGGTCGGCGACGACGACGACAACCGTTCGAAAGGCACCATCCATGACCAAGACCTTCCTCGCCCTCGCGCTCGCCCTCGGCCTGACGATGCCGGCCGCCGCCGCGCAGACGCCGCTCCCGACGCTCGACAAGGGCCGTACCGCGGTGCTGATCACCGATCCGCAGAACGACTTCCTCGCCGAGACCGGCAAGCTCCACAAGCTGCTCGCCGACAATCTCAAGGAACTCGGGACCGTCGACAACATCGAGAAGCTGATGAAGACCGCCAAGAGCACCGGCATCGCGCTGGCGGTCGATCCGCTGGTCTACACCGCGCTCGACGGCGAATGGACCCGGGCCGGCGCGCTGCAGCGCCAGTTGCTCGACATGAAGGCGCTGCACCGCACCGCGCTTTCCGACCCCAAGGGCTTCGAGGGTTCCGGCGCCGACTTCTTCGATCGCTACAAGCCCTACATCCTCGACGGCCGCACGATCGTCGCCGCGCCGCACAAGATGTACGGGCCGGAGTCGAACGATCTCGTCTATCAGCTGCGGTCGCGCGGCATCGACACGGTCGTGCTCGGCGGCATGGTCGCCAACCTCTGCGTCGACAGCCACATGCGGGCGCTGATGGAGAACGGCTTCCGCGTCTACGTCGTCAAGGACGCGGTCGGCGCGCCGGGCGCCGACGCCTACAAGGCGGCGCTGGTCGACTACGGCATGATCGCCAACGGCGTCCTGACCACCGAGGAGGCGGTCAAGGCGATGAGCCGCTGACCCGACCGCGCGGCGCGCGATGCGCCACCGCCGGTCTCGCGCGACGTCGGCCTCCCTCAGACGGCGTCGCCGAGGCGGCTGCGCATCTCCTTGCGCAGGTCGTCGATGACGACCGAGCGGCCACCGCGCGAGGCGTGCCAATAGGTCCAACCGTTGCAGGCCTCCGCCCCCTGGACGAGAGCGCCGACGCGGTGGATCGAGCCGGTGTGGCCGAGCGCCTCGAGGCTGCCGTCGATGCGGACGCGGGCGAGGTGACGGCCCTTGACGTCGAAGAGGATCTCGCCGGCGTCGATCAGGCCGGCCTCGATCAGGGCGCCGAAGGGGATGCGCGGCTCGGCGCGCTTGCCCTTGACCAGCTCGAGCGAGGCGGCGTCGTGGGGGACGACGGCGTCGATGCGGGCGCGGGCGGCGGCGGCATAGCTCTCGTCGCGCTCGATGCCGACGAAGCGACGGCCGAGCTTCCTGGCGACGGCGCCGGTGGTGCCGGTGCCGAAGAAGGGATCGAGGACGACGTCGCCCGGCTGCGAGGCGGCGAGCAGGACGCGATGCAGCAGGCCCTCGGGCTTCTGGGTCGGGTGCAGCTTGTCGCCGCCGTCGTCCTTCAGCCGTTCACCGCCGGAGCAGATCGGGATCACCCAGTCGGAGCGCATCTGAGTGTCTTCGTTGAAGGCCTTCAGGGCGTCGTAGTTGAAGGTGTACTTCTTGGCGCTCTGGTCGCGGGCCGCCCAGATCAGTGTCTCGTGGGCGTTCTGGAAGCGGCGGCCCTTGAAGTTGGGCATCGGGTTGGTCTTGCGCCACACCACGTCGTTGAGGATCCAGAAGCCGAGGTCCTGGAGGATGGTGCCGACCCGGAAGATGTTGTGGTAGCTGCCGATCACCCAGATCGTGCCGTTCGGCTTGAGCACGCGGCGCACCGCCAGCAGCCAGGCGCGGGTGAAGGCGTCGTAGGCCTCGAAACTGTCGAAGCGGTCCCACTCGTCGTCGACGGCGTCGACGAGGCTCTGGTCGGGGCGATGCAGCGCGCCCGCGAGTTGGAGATTGTAGGGCGGATCGGCGAAGACCATGTCGACCGACTTCGCCGGCAACTTCTCCAGCTCCGCGACACAGTCCCCGACCAGGACACGGTCGAGGAAGGGGTGGGGCGCCGCCACCTCACGCGAAGAGGAGACAGGCGAGCCCGTTCGGGCCGTCCGGATACGCGACTGGGGCATGAACGCACTCGCCTGGATACGCGGCTACTCGATGGCCTCATGGTTACCGATCGCGGTAAAGGGCAGGTAAAGGTCGACGGACGATCTCGCCGCAGGCGCGTTCCGTCGTCCGACGAGCCGATATGCGCGGGCCGGGTCTTCCCGTCGCCCTCCTCCCCCCCTAAGAAAGTCGAAGATCCTCACGTTCCAACGAGTCGGAACTCCATGCTCGTCATCTTCGATTGCGACGGCGTCCTCATCGACAGCGAGATCGTCGCCGCCCGGCTCGAGGCCGAGGCGATCACCGAACTCGGGCTGCCGATGACCGCCGAGACCATCTGCGCCCGCTTCGCCGGCACCACCACCAAGGAGGTGTGGCAGACGCTGGAACGCGAGCTCGGCCGGCCGCTGCCCGAAGGCTTCTTCGAGGCGCATCTCGCCCATGTGCGCGAGGTCTTCGCCCGCGAACTCCAGGCGATCGTCGGGGCGCGGCGGGCGGTGGAGCGGCTGACGCTTCCCTTCTGCGTCGCCTCGTCGACGCGGATGCCGGCGCTGATCGACAACATCGCCACCTGTGGTCTCGCCGACCTCTTCGACGGCCGGGTCTATTCGGCGAGCCAGGTGAAGCGCGCCAAGCCGGCGCCGGACGTCTTCATGTTCGCCGCCTCGCAGATGGGCGCGGATCCGGGCGACTGTCTGGTGATCGAGGATTCGGTCGCCGGCGTCACCGCGGCGCGGCGGGCGGGGATGACGGTCGTCGGCTTCGTCGGCGGCAGCCACGTCACCGCCGGCCACGCCGAACGCCTGACGGCCGCCGGCGCGACGGAGATCTTCGGCCACATGGACGGGCTCGATGCGATCGTCGCGGCGCATCGGCCGAGGCTCGCCGCCTGAGGGGCGGGGTGTCGGAGAAACGACAACGTCGACGGCGTCGGGAGGGCGCGCCCATGTCCAACGGTCACATCGACAGCCCGCCGGGACGCGCCTTCGAGGGTTTCACCGATCCCGCCGCCGCGGTGGCGCGGCTGAACGCCCTCTACGACGAGGCGATCGCCTTCCTCAACCGGCGCTTCCGCGAGGTGGTCGAGGGTGCGCCGATCGAAGGCCGCATCCGCGCCTTCTATCCCGAGCTGCGCATCGCCATCGACACCCACGCCCGGCTCGACAGCCGCCTCGCCTTCGGCTTCGTCCAGGCGCCCGGCGTCTATGCGACGACGGTGACGCGGCCGGATCTCTTCGCCCGCTATCTCGGGGTGCAGATCGGCCAGCTCTTGGCCAATCACGGCGTTCCGGTCGAGGTCGGCTGGTCGAGCCAGCCGATCCCGCTGCACTTCGCACTGCGATCCGACACGGCGCTCTCCTTCGACGCCGCCGACCGGCTCGATCGGCCGCTGCGCGACGTCTTCGACGTGCCGGATCTCGCCGTCACCGACGACGCCATCGTCAACGGCACGCTGAAGACGATGACCGACGAGGTCGGTCCGCTCGCCCCGTTCACCGCGCCGCGCGTCGACTATTCGCTGCATCGCCTCGCTCACTACACCGCGACGATGCCGGAGTACTTCCAGAACTACGTGCTCTTCACCAACTACCAGTTCTACATCGACGAGTTCATCGCCTTCGCCCGCGCCGCGATCGAAGATCCGGCGAGCGGCTACACCGCCTTCGTCGAGCCGGGCAATCTCGTCTGGAAGGCCGGGTCGAGCGAGCCGATCGAGGGCGAAGTGCCGCCGCGGATGCCGCAGATGCCGGCCTATCATCTGATGCGCGACGGGCACTCGGGCATCACCATGGTCAACATCGGCGTCGGCCCCTCCAACGCCAAGACGATCACCGACCACGTCGCAGTGCTGCGCCCGCACGCCTGGATGATGCTCGGCCACTGCGCGGGCTTACGGAACACCCAGAAGCTCGGCGACTACGTGCTGGCCCACGCCTATGTGCGCGACGACCATGTGCTCGACGCCGATCTACCGCTGTGGGTGCCGGTGCCGGCGCTCGCCGAAATCCAGGTGGCGCTGGAGCAGGCGGTGGCCGAGGTCACCGGCCTCCAGGGGTGGGAATTGAAGACGGTGATGCGGACCGGCACGGTCGCCACCATCGACAACCGCAACTGGGAACTGCGCGATCAGCAGGAGCTGGTCGAGCGCTTCTCGCAGTCGCGCGCCATCGCCCTCGACATGGAATCGGCGACGATCGCCGCCAACGGCTTCCGCTTCCGGGTGCCCTACGGGACGCTCCTCTGCGTCTCCGACAAGCCGCTGCACGGCGAATTGAAGCTGCCGGGCATGGCCAGCGAGTTCTACCGCCGGCAGGTCGGCCAGCACCTCAGGATCGGCATCCGGGCGCTGGAGAAGCTGCGCTCGATGCCGGCGGAGAAGATCCACTCCCGCAAGCTCCGGAGCTTCGAGGAAGTGGCGTTCCAGTGAGCGGGTGTTCCCCCCTCACTTCGCCAGATCGATCGCCCCGTAGCAGTCCGGGCCCTTCCACTGGGCGGTGACGTTCTTCGCCGTCACCCTGCCGGTGAAGGTGATGGTGCCCTTGTCGGAGGGCTTGGTCGCGGTGAAGGAGCCGTCGGGCTTCACCGTGCCGGAGCCGGGCTGGGCGGCGCCTTCGTAGACGGCGCCGTCGAGGCGGATGTCGGAGCCGGAGACGATGGCGTTCATCGAGGTCACCCCGGCGCAGACCGGATCGCGGCCGCCGGCGACCGAGGAGGCGCCGCGATAGACGCCGTCGGCGAGGGACGGGGCGGTGGCGGCGAGAAGGGCGAGGAGCGCGAGAGCGGGCGAGCGCATGAGTCTTCGATCCTGATCGTTGCGGCCCGGGAGGGGGGCGGTTCGCTCCCGAGGCTAGTCGATCGCGGCGCGGCAGACAAACCGGGAGACGCCGCGATCCACGGCCGCGTGAACCGGGCGTTGCGGCGCGGCGCGATCCGCGTCACCTTCGCCGATGGGGCACGGGGCCCCGGAGGACGGGACCGATGATCGCCACCATTCTGGCCCTCGCCATCGCGGTGCTGCACGTCTGGATCCTGGTGATGGAGATGTTCCTGTGGGAGACGCCGCGGGTGCGCAAGGCCTTCGGCACCACCGAGGACGTCGCCGCGGCGACGAAGGTGCTCGCCGCCAATCAGGGGCTCTACAACGGCTTCCTCGCTACCGGCCTGGTCTGGGGCGTGGCGCTCGGGGCCGAGGGGCGGGCGACGGTCGCCTTCTTCCTCCTCTGCGTGCTCATCGCCGGGCTCTACGGCGCGGCGACGGCGAGCCGGCGCATCCTCTTCGTCCAGGCGATGCCGGCGGCGCTGGCGCTGGCGGCGCTCGCCGCCCGCATCTGACGAAAAGGCAGGAGAGAGGGGCGACAGGCCCGCGCTTCGCCGTTGACCCGCCCCGCCCCCATGGCTACGGTCCGGCACGAATTTTCTCCGAAAGCGCGAGCCATGATCGATCCCGCGACCCCTCCCCACATGCGCCCCGATCGCTCCTTCCAGGGGCTGATCCTCACCCTCCAGCGCTTCTGGGCCGACTACGGTTGCGTGGTGCTGCAGCCCTACGACATGGAGGTCGGCGCCGGCACCTTCCATCCGGCGACGACGCTGCGCGCGCTCGGTCCGAAGCCGTGGCGCGCCGCCTACGTGCAGCCGTCGCGGCGGCCGAAGGACGGGCGCTACGGCGAGAACCCCAACCGGCTGCAGCACTACTATCAGTTCCAGGTGATCCTGAAGCCGTCGCCGGCCGATCTGCAGGAGCTCTATCTCAAGAGCCTCTACGCCATCGGCATCGACCCCAAGACCCACGACATCCGCTTCGTCGAGGACGACTGGGAGAGCCCGACGCTGGGCGCCTGGGGGCTCGGCTGGGAGTGCTGGTGCGACGGCATGGAGGTGAGCCAGTTCACCTATTTCCAGCAGGTCGCCGGCTTCGAGTGCTCGCCGGTGTCGGGTGAGCTGACCTACGGGCTCGAGCGCCTCGCCATGTACGTCCAGGGCGTCGACAACGTCTACGACCTCAACTTCAACGGCCGCGACGGCGCCGAGAAGGTCACCTACGGCGACGTCTTCCTCCAGGCGGAGAAGGAATATTCGCGCCACAACTTCGAGCACGCCGACGTCGACATGCTGTTCAAGCAGTTCGAGATGGCGGCCGAGGCGGCGCAGAAATACGTCGCCGCCGGCTGGGAAGGTCCGGAGGAGAAGCGCCACCTGATGGCGATGCCGGCCTACGACCAGTGCATCAAGGCCTCCCACGTCTTCAACCTGCTCGACGCCCGCGGCGTGATCTCGGTGACCGAGCGGCAGAACTACATCCTGCGTGTCCGCGAACTGGCCAAGGCCTGCGGCCGCGCCTGGCTGGCGACGGCCGGCGGCGGAGCGGAGTGAGACCCATGCCCGAACTGCTTCTCGAACTGTTCTCCGAAGAGATCCCCGCCCGCATGCAGCGCAAGGCGTCCGAGGATCTGAAGAAGATGATCACCGACGGGCTCGTCGCGGCCGGCATCGCCTACGAGGCGGCCAAGGCCTACGCGACGCCGCGGCGCCTCACGCTTCACGTCGTCGGCGTGCCGCCCAAGGGCATGGACGTCGCCGAGGAGAAGAAGGGGCCGCGCGTCGGCGCCCCCGATCAGGCGATCCAGGGCTTCCTCAAGGGCGCCGGCCTCGCCTCGCTCGATCAGGCGACCGTCGTCGCCGACAAGAAGGGCGACTATTACGTCGCGAAGATCTCCAAGCCCGGCCGCAAGACGGTCGAGGTGCTCTCGGAGCTCGTCCCGGCGACGATCCGGTCGTTCCCCTGGCCGAAGTCGCAGCGCTGGGGCGCAGGGACCTTGCGCTGGGTGCGGCCGCTGCATTCGATCATCTGCACCTTCGGCACCGAGACCGAAGAGCCGGAGATCGTTCCCTTCGAGGTCGACGGCATCCATGCCGGCAACATCACCCGCGGTCATCGCTTCCATGCGCCCGAGCCGTTCTCGGTCAAGCGCTTCGACGACTACGACCAGAAGCTCCAGAACGCCAAGGTGGTGCTCGATCCGGAGCGGCGCAGGCACATCATCCTCGAGGACGCCAAGACCGCGGCCTTCGCGTCCGGGCTCGAGCTGATAGAGGACGAGGGGCTGCTCGACGAGGTCTCGGGGCTGGTCGAATGGCCGGTGACGCTGATGGGGTCGTTCGAGGAGGCGTTCCTCGAGGTGCCGGCGGAGGTGATCCGCGCCACCATCCGGGCGAACCAGAAGTGCTTCGTGCTGCGCTCGCACCACGTCGACCAGAAGCTCGCCGCCAAGTTCCTGCTGGTGTCGAACCTCGAGGCCAAGGACGGCGGCAAGAAGATCGTCGCCGGCAACGGCCGCGTCATCCGCGCCCGCCTCTCCGACGCCCGCCACTTCTACCACACCGACCTCGCCGACCTGCCGGACTACAAGGATCAGGGCAAGCCGCTCGACCAGCGTCTGGCGAAGCTCAAGGCGTTGAACGTGGTGTTCCACGAGAAGCTCGGCACCCAGGGGGCGCGCATCGACCGCATCGTGCGGCTCGCCCGCGAGTTGGCGCCGCTGGTCGGCGCCGATCCGGACAAGGCGGCGCGCGCCGCGACGCTGGCCAAGGCGGACCTGATGACCGAGGTCGTCGGCGAGTTCCCCGAGGTGCAGGGCCTGATGGGGCGGCGCTATGCGCTGGCTCAAGGGGAAGACACGGCGGTCGCCGCGGCGATCGAGGATCACTACAAGCCGCAGGGGCCGAGCGACCGGGTGCCGAGTGAGCCGACGTCGATCGCGGTGGCGCTCGCCGACAAGCTCGACGTGCTCACCGGCTTCTGGGCGGTGGACGAGAAGCCGACGGGATCGAAGGATCCGTTCGCGCTGCGTCGCGCGGCGCTCGGCGTGATCAGGATCCTGACGGACAACGGCGTGCGGCTGAAGCTGCTCGACGTCTTCGCCACCGCGCTCACCGCCCTGCCGAAGGCGGGCGAGGGTACGGCCGCCGATCTCCTCGGCTTCTTCGCCGATCGCCTCAAGGTGCAGCTCCGCGATGCCGGCGCGCGCTTCGACCTCGTCGACGCGGTGTTCGGACTGGGCTCCCAGGACGACCTCGTCCTCGTGGTGAAGCGGGTCGAGGCGCTCGCCTCGTTCCTCGCCACCGAGGACGGCAAGGCGCTTCTCGCCGGCTACACCCGCGCCGCCAACATCCTCAAGGCCGAGGAGAAGAAGGACGGCAAGACGTTCGACGGCGAGCCGTCGGCGGCGCTCCTCGCCGAGCCGGCCGAGAAGGCCCTGGGCGAAGCCGTCGCCACGGCGCGTGCCGCCGCCGCGGCCGCGGTCGCCGGGGAAGACTTCGCCGCCGCCATGTCGGCGCTCGCCGGCCTGCGCGCTCCGGTCGACGCCTTCTTCGAGGGCATCCTGGTCAACGCGCCGGACGCCGCGGTGCGCGAGAACCGGCTGAAGCTGCTCACCCAGATCCGCGCCGCCTGCCACACCGTGGCGGACTTCTCGCGCATCGGCTGAGAAGAGCGCATCGAGACGAGAACGGCCCGCCGGAGCGATCCGGCGGGCCGTTTCGCGTTCGGGGGCGCCCTTCCGGGCGAAATCGGAAGAGGGACCGGCGGCACGAAGTCGTGAATTCGCCGCGATACCCGCCAGAATGGCGCGGCGTGATCCGCCCCGGAGCCTTTCGATGCGTCGCCCACCGATCGGAATCTCGCTCGTGCTCCTCGGGGCCGCGGCCCTGCTCGGTGCCACGTCGCTCGGCCGAGCCCTGGTTCTCGAGGGTCGCGACCGCCTCGTGCGCTGGTACGGCGGCGATCACCGACACGGGCTCGCCGCTCTCGACAGGCGATTGGCGCAGGCCGGCCTCGATCCGCGCGCCGGTGTCCATCTCCGGATCCACAAGCAGGAGGGAACGCTGGAGATCTGGATCGCCGATGGGCCGCGCCACCGGCTGTTCTCGACGCTGGCGATCTGTCGCTACTCCGGCGACCTCGGTCCGAAGCTGCGAGAGGGCGACAACCAGTCGCCGGAGGGCTTCTACCTCGTCGATCGCGCGGCGCTCAACCCGCGGAGCGCCCACCATCTGGCGATGAACCTCGGCTATCCCAACCCCGCCGATCGCGCCAAGGGGCGGACCGGGTCGTTCCTGATGATCCATGGCGGTTGCCTCTCGGTCGGATGCTACGCCATGACCGATACCGGGATCGACGAGATCTATCCGCTGGTCGAACGATCGATCGACGCCGGCAGACCGGTGCCCGTCCACGTCTTTCCGTTCCGTATGAGCGAGGCGGCCCTAGCCGCGACGCGAGGCTCGCCCTGGGCGTCCGAGTGGGCGGTGCTGGCGAAGGGCTGGCGGATCTTCCAGGAGACGGGCAACCCGCCGGCGGTCTCGATGTGCGGCGGCGAAACCGTCTTCGAACGCAGATCCGGCTGCCTCGACCCCATGGGGCGGCGGATCTGACCCCTTCCCCTCACCCGAGGGTGGTGTCGAGCACCATCATCAGGGCGAAGCCGGCCATCAGGCCGATGGTGGCGGGGGTCTGGTGGCCGTTGCGGTGGGTCTCGGGGATGACCTCGTGGGAGACGACGAAGATCATCGCACCGGCGGCGAGGCCGAGGCCGATGGGATAGGCGAGTTCGAGGCCGCCGGTGAGCCCGACGCCGACGACCGCGCCGAGCGGCTCGAGCAGCCCCGTCGCGCCGGCGAGCAGCACCGCACCGAGCGGACGCATGCCGCCGCCACGCAGGGCGAGCGCCACGGCGAGGCCCTCGGGGATGTCCTGGATGGCGATCGCCGTCGCCAGCGGCACGCCGACCGCCATGTCGGCGCGCGAGAAGCCGACGCCGATCGCCATGCCCTCGGGCAGGTTGTGCAGGGCGATGGCGAAGACGAAGAGCCAGATGCGGCTCCAGCGATCGGTGCCGGGGCCGACCGAGCCGACGCCCGGGTGCATGTGGGGGGTGAAGGCCTCGAGCCCGAGCATGAGGAGGACGCCGAGCGCCATGCCGACGACGACGATGCCGGCGCCCAGCGCGCCCGGACCGACGATGCGCTCGGCGGCGTCGAGCCCCGGCAGGATCAACGAGAAGGCACTCGCCGCCAGCATCATGCCCGCCGCCATGCCGAGCAGACTGTCCTCGAGCTTCTGCGGCATGCCGCGCATCGCCAGCGCCGGCAGACCGCCCAGCGCGGTGGCGGCGAAGGCGATGGTGCCGCCGGTGAGTGCCAGACCGAGGCCGGGCACCGGCTCACCGGTGAAGAGCCGCCAGTTGGAGAGCAGGATCAGACCGGCGACCCCGACCGCCGCCACGGCGAGCGCCGACGCCTTCGCCGGGTGGGCGCGGGCATGATCGAGCCAGGAGGCGCCGTGCCGTGGAACGGGCGTCGTCGCGTCGATGGTCATGGGCGCTCCTCTCCTGTCGCGGAACCGGCTCTCGCTGCCGTGGCAGCCCGTCCGTCACGGGCGGCCGGCCCACCGAGGCGGAGGCGCGGAGGGTTCCGTCTCTCGAATATAATGCGACTAGTTCGCAATAGCAACGCAATCGACTGCGATCCCGGGCGGATGCCGGTCGGGAGGCGCCAGGTGCGTCGCGGCTGTGCAGAGGCACCGCGGCACCGGAACCCGGAGGCAAGGGGCGCGCGCGGGCGTGCGGGCGTGCGGGCGTGCGAAGTGGATGCTCCTCGGGTTTGGGGTGGTAGGTGGGCAAGGGGCGTGCGGGGCGCGCGGTGCCGCCGAGGCCCGGGGAGCGAGGCACCGGCGCCGGGTGCGTGGCGTGGCGAGGGCGGAGCCACCGATGCGGGGCACCGGATCGTCTGCCCGGGCCGATCCCGCGCGAAGACGCGAACCGCCCGCGCCATGGAGCGCGGGCGGTCCCCGAGGAGGCGACGGCGGTCGCCGTCGCCGGATGATCGATCACTTCACTTCGGCGTAGTCGATCTTGCCGTCGGCGCCCTTGGCCCAGCGGTAGACGACGTAGGCCGGGGTGGTGATGTCGCCCTTGGCGTCGTAGGTGAGATCGCCGACGACGGTCTTGAACGGCTTGCCGGCGCGGATCACCGCCGAGACCTTGGCGGCGTCGGTGCTCTTGGCCTCCGCGGCGGCGGCGGCCCAGACCTCGACGGCGGCGTAGGTGTAGAGGGTGAAGGTCTCGGGCTCGATCTGCTTGGCGCGGAAGCGGGCGACGACCTCCGCGGCGGCCGAGTTCTTACGCGGATCGGGCGAGAAGGTCATCAGCGTGCCTTCGATGCCGTCGGTGCCGGCGATCGCCGCGAGTTCGGAGGAGTTGATGCCGTCGCCGCCCATCAGCGGCGCCATGACGCCCTGATCGCGCATCTGACGGATGATCAGACCGGCGTCGGCATGGGTGCCGCCGAAGTAGACGACGTCGGCCTGGGCGGCCTTGATCTTGGAGACGAGGGCGCCGTAGTCCTTGTCGCCGCCGTTGACCGCCTCGAAGAGCACGTCCTTCATGCCGCCGGCGGCCATCGCCTTGCGGGTCTCCTCGGCGAGGCCGCGGCCGTAGGTGGTCTTGTCGTTGATGATCGCCACTTTCTTGCCGGCGAAGGCCTTGGCGAGATAGGCGCCGGCCACCGCGCCCTGCTGGTCGTCGCGACCGCAGGTGCGGAATACGTTCTTGAGGCCGCGCTCCGTGTAGGACGGGTTGGTGGTGGAGGGCGATATCTCGATGATGCCGTTCTCGGCGTAGACGTCGGAGGCGGCGATCGAGACGCCCGAGTTCAGGTGGCCGGCGACGAACTTCGCCCCGTCACCCGCCATCTTGTTGGCGACCGAGACGCCCTGCTTGGGGTCGGCCTGATCGTCGCCGACGAAGAGCTTGAGCTGCTCGCCGTTGACACCGCCCTTGGCGTTGAGGTCGGCGACCGCCTGTTCGGCGCCGTTCTTCAACTGCTGGCCATAGACCGCGAGGGCACCGGTCATGGGTCCCGCCACACCGATCTTGACGTCGGCGAGCGCCGTGCTCGAGCCGAGGGCGAGCGCGAGGGACGCCCAGACGAGGGTGGAGGGAGAAGTCTTCTTGCTCATGATGCGCCTCTTCGCGTCTCGTTCTTCGTCCGCGAGCGGTGGGCGCGTCGCGGCGTGGCCACCCGGAGTGGCGGGCGAAGCGATACGCCCGTGCAACAGGGGTGGACATTGAGATGAGACAAGTTTCTTCCCGAAAATCGCGCATGACGGAGCATTTCCGCCATGCGGTGAGCGCAGAGCGAGCGGCGCGGAAGGATTTTCCGCGGAGGGACCCGATGGGGCTGGTGAGAAGCGACGACGCCGGCGACAGGGGTCGCCGGCGTCGCCGAGGGCCGTCGGTTCGTCCGCCTCACGCCACCGGGCTGGGCGCCTCCCAGCGCAGCTTCGGGGCACGCGCCGCGCGGGTCTCGTCGAGGCGGCGGCGCGGGGCGAAGCGGGGGGCCTGGGTGAAGCGCTCCGTGTCGCCCGCCTTCGCCGACATGACGAGATCGCGCAGCGTCGCGGCGAAGAGATCGAGCGAGGCCTTGGATTCGCTCTCGGTCGGCTCGATCAGCATCGCCCCGTGGACGACCAGCGGGAAATACATGGTCATCGGGTGGTAACCCTCGTCGATCATCGCCTTGGCGAAGTCGAGGGTGGTGACCCCCGTCCCCTCCAGGAAACGATCGTCGAACAACACCTCGTGCATCGAGGGGTGAAGGGGATAAGCCACCGTCATCAGATCCGACAGGCAGGCGCGCAGGTAGTTGGCCGAGAGGACGGCGTCCTCCGAGGCCTGGCGCATGCCGTCGGCGCCGTGCGACAGCATGTAGGCGAAGGCGCGGGTGAACATGCCCATCTGGCCGTGGAAGGCGGTCAAGCGGCCGAAAGGCTGCTCGCCGGCGACGAGGCCGGTCTCGTCCTCGACCAGCACCGGCCGGCCACCGTCCATGCGCACGAAGGGATAGGGCGCGAAGGGGGCGAGGCGCTCGGAGAGCACCACCGGGCCGGCGCCCGGACCGCCGCCACCGTGCGGGGTGGAGAAGGTCTTGTGCAGGTTGATGTGCATGGCGTCGATGCCGAGATCGCCCGGCCGGACCTTGCCGACGATGGCGTTGAAGTTGGCGCCGTCGCCGTAGAAGTAGCCGCCGGCGGCGTGGATCACCGCGGCGATCTCCTGCACCTCGGGCTCGAAGATGCCGCAGGTGTTGGGGTTGGTCAGCATGATGGCGCCGACGCGATCGTCCATCGCCGCCTTGACGTCGTCGACCCGGACGGTGCCGTCGGCGTGCGCCGGGACGGGCTTGACCGCCATGCCGATGAGGGCGGCGGTCGCCGGGTTGGTGCCGTGGGCGCTGTCGGGGACGAGGACCACGGGCTTGTCCCGGCCGTGCGCCTTCAGCGCCGCCTTGATCGCCGCCATGCCGGCGAGTTCGCCGTGGGCGCCGGCCTTCGGCGACATGGCCACCGCCGCCATGCCCGTCGCCACGGCGAGCCAACGGCCGACCTCGGCGACGACCTCCAGCGCACCCTCGACGGTCGAGGTCGGCTGCAGCGGGTGGATGTCGGCGAAGCCGGGGAGCCGCGCCATCTTCTCGTTGAGGCGCGGGTTGTGCTTCATGGTGCAGGAGCCGAGCGGATAGAGCCCGGCGTCGATCGCGTAGTTCTTGCGCGACAGGCGGACGTAGTGGCGCACCGCCTCCGGCTCGGTGAGGCCGGGGAGCTTCGGCGGGCTCTTGCGGGCGTGAGCGCCGAGGCGGGACCTGGCCCCCTTCGGCTTCGGCAGATCGACACCGGTGGTGTCGGCGCGGCCGATCTCGAAGATCAGCGCCTCCTCCTGGTCGAGACCACGGTTGCCGGTGAAGGTCGGGGAGGCGGTCATCTCGGCGGTCTCCGGACGGGTGGGGCGGCCCTTGTCGTTGAGCATCGGGTCTCTCCTCAGAGCGCGGCGGAGATGTCGGCGACGAGCGCGGCGCGGTCGTCGGCGGTGACGGTTTCGGTGACGGCGACGAGGAGCAGGTCGTCGAGCCCGGCGCCGGGCAGAAGACGCGACACCGGCACGCCGGCGAGGATGCCGTCGGCTGCGAGTTTTTCGACGAGCGGCGCGGCCGGGACCGGCAGACGCACGGTGAACTCGTTGAAGAAGGTGTCGTTGAGCACCTCGACACCGGGGAGATTGGCCAGCGCCTCGGCCGTCTCGATCGCCGCCTCGTGGTTGAGCATGGCGAGCCGGGAGAGGCCCGCCTCGCCGAGGAGGGTGGCGTGGATCGAGAAGGCGAGCGCGCAGAGGCCGGAGTTGGTGCAGATGTTGGACGTCGCCTTCTCGCGGCGGATGTGCTGCTCGCGGGTCGACAGCGTCAGGACGAAGCCGCGCTTGCCCTCGGCATCGACGGTCTCGCCGCACAGGCGCCCCGGCATCTGGCGGACGTATTTCGAGCGGGTGGCGAAGAGGCCGACATAGGGGCCGCCGAAGCCGAGCGGGTTGCCGAGGCTCTGGCCCTCGGCGACGACGATGTCGGCGCCCTGCGCCCCCGGCGGTTCGACGGCGCCGAGCGCCACCACTTCGGTGACCACTGCCACGAGAAGCGCGCCGACGGCGTGGGCCTTCTCGGCGATGGGGGCGAGATCGATCAGGTGGCCGAAGACGCTCGGCGACTGGACGACGACGCAGGAGGTGTCGGCGTCGATCGCGGCGAGGATGTCCTCGGTGCCGGTCGGGTCGGCCGGAAGGGCGACGATCGTATCCTCGGCGAGATCGGAGAGGGTGGCGACGGTCGCCGCGTAGTGCGGGTGGAGGCCGCCGGAGAGCACCGCTTTCCGCCGCTTGGTGATGCGGTGGGCCATCAGCACCGCTTCCGCCGCGCCGGTCGAGCCGTCGTACATCGAGGCGTTGGCGACCTCCATGCCGGTCAGCTCGCAGACCTGGGTCTGGAACTCGAACAGCACCTGGAGCGTGCCCTGCGTGATCTCGGGCTGATAGGGCGTGTAGGAGGTGAGGAACTCGGAGCGCTGGATCAGGTGATCGACGCTCGCCGGCACATGGTGGCGATAGGCGCCGGCGCCGACGAAGAAGGGAACGTCGCCGGCGACGGTGTTCTTGGCGGCCATGCGCGACATCAGCCGCTCGACCTCGAGCTCGCCCTTGGCGAGCGGCAGGTCGGCGAGGCCGACGATGCGTTCATGGAGGGGGACGTCGGCATAGAGAGCCTCGACGTCGGCGACGCCGATGCGGGCGAGCATCTCGGCGCGGTCGGTGTCGGTCAGCGGCAAGTAGCGCATGGACGGGACCTTTCGATCGATCGGTCGGGATGGATGGATGATGGACGGCGGGACGGCGTGTGAACGGGAATGCCCCCCGCCGGGAGGCGCGGAACCCCTTCTCCCCTAGCGGGAGAAGTTGGAGCGAAGCGCCGGATCAGGGGGCGCCGCGGAGCGGCTCCGGACGGTTGCCGCACCCTCCGAGAAGGATGAGAGGCACAGCACCCTCATCCGCCCTTCGGGCACCTTCTCCCCTTGCGGGAGAAGGGAGCGGCCTGCGGCCGGGGTGCGGCGCTCGCCCCCTCCCCTCACAGGCTGGCGACGAAGGCCTCGTAGGCGGCTTCGTCCATCAGCTCCGACGTGTCGGTGCCGGCGGCGATCTTCAGCTTGGCGAACCAGCCGCCGGTCTCGGGCTCGAGGTTCACCAGACCGGGATCGTCGGCGAGCCGGGTGTTGGCCTCGATCACCTCGCCGGCGAGCGGGGCGTAGACCTCGCTGGCGGCCTTGACCGATTCCACCACCGCGGCCTCGCCGCCCTTCTCGAGCGTCTTGCCGACGTCCGGGACCTCGACGAAGACGACGTCGCCGAGCTGATCCTGAGCGTAGGTGGTGATGCCGAAGGTGGCGGTGTCACCCTCGATGACGACCCATTCGTGGTCCTTGGTGTAGAGCTTCATGGCGGGTCTCCTGATGTCTTGTCGGGGATCAGCGCCGGAAGCCGGCGGGAACGAAGGGGAGGTTCGCGACGCGGGCGGGAAGCGGCTTGCCGCGGACCAACACGTCGAGCTCGGTGCCGGGGGCGGCGAGTGCCGCCTCGACGTAGCCCATGGCGACCGGCGCCTGGACGGTGGGGCCGAAGCCGCCGGAGGTGACGCGGCCGACGATGCGACCGTCCCTGGTGGCGATCTCGGCGCCCTCGCGGGCCGGCTGACGGCCTTCGAAGGAGAGACCGACGCGGCGGCGGGCGGGTCCATCCGCCAGCTCCGCCTGGATGCGGCCGGCCCCGGGGAAGCCGCCCTCGACACGGCGGCGCTTCTGGATCGACCACTCGAGGCCGCCTTCGACGGGGCTGGTCGTCGTGTCGATGTCGTGGCCGTAGAGGCAGAGGCCGCCCTCGAGCCGCAGGCTGTCGCGGGCGCCGAGGCCGATCGGCTTCACCCGCTCGTCGGCGAGCAGAGCGTCCCACAGCCGGGCCGCATCGGCGGCGGGAACCGATATCTCGAAGCCGTCCTCACCGGTGTAGCCGGAGCGGGAGACATGAACCTCGCTGCCGAGGAGCGTCATCGGCGCGGCGTCCATGAACTTCATCGCCGCGATGGGGGCACCGAGCGTCGCCATCACCGCTTCCGCCTCCGGCCCCTGGAGGGCGAGGAGGGCGCGATCCTCGATCGGGCGCAGGCTCACGCCGGCCGGCAGATCGGCCGCGATGTGGGCATAGTCGGCGTCCTTGCAGGCGGCGTTGACGACGAGGAAGAGCCAGCCGTCCGGCGCGTCGGTGGGGCGAGAGACCATGAGGTCGTCGAGGATGCCGCCGTCGTCGGCCAAGAGCTGCGAATAGCGCTGGCGGCCGGGGGCGAGTTCGAGGATCGCCGCCGGGATCAGCGCCTCGAGCGCCTTCGCCGTGGTGGCGTGATCGGGGCCGACGAGGAAGGCCTGGCCCATGTGGGAGACGTCGAAGAGGCCGGCGTGCTCGCGGGTCCAGGTGTGTTCGGCGAGGATGCCGGCCGGGTACTGCACCGGCATGGCATAGCCGGCGAAGGGCACCATGCGGGCGCCGAGCGCGACGTGGGCGTCGAAGAGGGGCGTATGCAACGAGGGTTCGCCGACGGCGGTCGTCATGCGGGTCACTCCGGTCCGGTCGAGGCGTGGCGGCGCGTGGGATCGGTGCGACCCCACGTGCGCCCCCTCTGTCGGAAGACCTGAGAGATTGACGGACACCCCACCGCGAGGCGGCGGATCCGCTTGCTCCTTCGGTGGACCCACAGCCGGATGCCGTGGGTCGCTTTCCAGAGTGTCGCTCGCCCCCGCGGTCCTGGGACCTGAGAGTTTCCGGGGCGGTTTCTCCTTCGGCGCCGGCACCGACGAGCGTTCGACGCTCGCGGCCCGGGCTCTCCCGCCGGGGCAATGACACCGCACGGCGATCGATTCGCCGTGAAGTGCGTCGGGCGCGACTCTGACCCGACGGAAAATCGTTAGACGGAACGTGTGAAGGCGTCAACCGTTGGCCGGCATGCGACATTCACGCCGATGCGACGACAGGTCGCGCGTCGAGGCCGGAAGACCGCACAGACGGAGCCGCTCAGCCCTTGGTCGGCTTCTTCGATCTCGCCTTGTCCTTGATCTCGCCCTTGCCGTCGAGGCCGGCGTAGATCGTCGCTTCCTTGCTGTCGGCGATCGAGAGGACGATGCCGTCGTCGACCACCGACCACAGCGCCGAATAGTCGGGCGCCTGGACGTCGACCGCGGCCGGGTGGAGCTTGGAATAGACCACCTTGTCGCCGACCATCACGGCGATACGGATCGGCACGGTGGAGGCACCGGTCGCCCCGGTCGGGCCGGAGAGGACGCGTCCGGCGACGCCGACGCGGACGCGGATGCCTTCGCCATCGTTGTCGCAGTCGCGGGCGACGCGCTGGACCGAAGCCTGGAACAGGATCTGCGAGGTGTCGCCGAACTTGCCGGGCTTGAACACCGGCATGAACTCGGTGCCGTCGCGGATCTCGACGTTGGGGCAGACCGGAGTCGCGGCATAGAGGGCCGGATCCATCTCCTGGGGCTTCGGGGCGACGACGCTCAGGATGTTGCCGCCGATGCCTTCGGAGGCGCCGCAGCCGGCGAGCGCGAGCGGGAGAACGAGAGCCGCCAGACGCAGACCGCGACCGAGGCGGCCGGCGGAAGCGGAACGAGCCGGTACGCGCGCAACCATGAGAACCTGCCACTCCTATCCGTCATCCCGGGAGAGACCCATCCATAGCAGCGTTTCCGGGACCTCGCCACGCCCATTCCAGGGGAATCGGGCGACAGAACGGCAGAGGCCGCCGAAGCGGCGGGAAAACCCCGGCGCGCGCTTGACACTCCCCCCTCGCCTTCCTCTATTCCCTCGACCGATCCCACGCACGGCGAAGCTCACTCATGGCCGAAAAGCCCCCGCTCGACATCCTGATGTGTGCGCCGCGCGGCTTCTGCGCCGGCGTCGATCGGGCGATCCGCATCGTCGAGTTGGCGCTCGCGCGATACGGCGCACCGGTCTACGTCCGCCACGAGATCGTCCACAACCGCTTCGTCGTCGAGAGCCTCAAGGCCGAAGGGGCCGTCTTCGTCGAGGAACTCGACGAGATCGCCGATCGCTCGCGGCCGGTGATCTTCTCCGCCCACGGGGTGCCGAAGTCGGTGCCGGCGGCGGCGGCGGATCTGAGGCTCCTGGCGCTCGACGCCACCTGCCCGCTGGTCACCAAGGTGCATCGCGAGGCGGAGATCCATCACAAGCACGGCCGCCACGTGCTGCTGATCGGCCACCACGGACACCCGGAAGTGATCGGCACCATGGGGCAGTTGCCCGAGGGGACGGTGACGCTGGTGACCAGCACCGCCGACGCCGAAACGGTGACGCCGCCCGAGGGGCCGCTCGCCTACACCACGCAGACGACGCTGTCGCTCGACGACACCGCCGAGATCGTCTCGGTGCTGACCCGTCGCTTCCCCGAGATCGTCGCGCCGCACAAGCAGGACATCTGCTACGCCACGACCAACCGCCAGGAGGCGGTGAAGGCGGTGGCGCCCCGGGTCGAGGCGATGATCGTCGTCGGCGCGCCCAATTCGTCGAACTCGCAGCGGCTGCGCGAGGTGGCCGAGCGGGCCGGCTGTCCGCGCTCGGTGCTGCTGCAACGGGCCGCGGATCTCGATCTCGACGCCTTCGCCGGGCTCTCGCGCATCGCCGTCACCGCCGGAGCGTCGGCGCCGGAGGTGCTGGTCGAGGAGGTGATCGAGGCCTTCGCGACGCGTTGGGACGTCCGCGTCCGGCCGGTGCCGACGGCGGAGGAGACCGTGGCCTTCAATCTGCCGCGCGAGTTGCGCGAGGTCGCGGCGACGTCGCAGAGCAAACTGGTGCGGCAGTCGCGCACCGGTGGGGCGGGGTGAGAGACGATGGCCGTCTATACCGAGATCTCCGACGAGGAGCTGGAAACCTTCGTCGCCGGCTACGACATCGGCACGGTGCTCTCCTGCAAGGGCATCGCCGAGGGCGTGGAGAACTCCAACTATCTGCTGCGCACCAGCGGCGGCACCTTCATCCTCACCCTCTACGAGAAGCGGGTGAATCCGAACGATCTGCCGTTCTTCCTCGGGCTGATGGAGCACCTCGCCGAGCGGGGCCTCGGCTGTCCGCTTCCCGTCCACGCCCGCGACGGGCAGGCGCTCGGGACGCTCGCCGGGCGGCCGGCGGCGATCGTCACCTTCCTCGAAGGCATGTGGGTGAAGCGACCGACGGCGCGGCACTGTGAGCTGCTCGGCGAGGCGCTCGCCAGGATGCATCTCGCCGGTGCCGACTTCGCGCTGCGCCGGCCGAACGCGCTGACGCTGCCGTCGTGGCGCCCCCTGTGGGAGCGGTCCGAAGCGCGCGCCGACGAGGTGGCGGCGGGGCTCGCCGCCGACATCGAGGAGGAGCTCGACTTCCTCGAGGCCAACTGGCCGACGGATCTGCCGGCGGGTGTCATCCATGCCGATCTCTTCCCCGACAACGTCTTCTTCCTCGGCGATCGGCTGTCCGGCCTCATCGACTTCTACTTCGCCTGCGACGACTTCCTCGCCTACGACGTGGCGGTGTGCCTCAATTCGTGGTGCTTCGAGCAGGACCTGTCGTTCAACATGACCAAGGGTCAGGCGCTGCTAACCGGCTACTCGCGGGTGCGGCCGCTCGGCGAGGCGGAGACGGCGATGCTGCCGCTGCTCTCCCGCGGCTCGGCGCTGCGCTTCCTGCTCACCCGCCTCTACGACTGGCTCAACGTGCCGCCCGGCGCGATGGTGAAGCCGAAGGACCCGCTCGAGTATCACCGCAAGCTGCGCTTCCATCGCACCATCGTCGATGCGACCGGCTATGCCATCGCACTCGGCGGGCGCGAGTTCGAGGTGTCGCCGTGAGCGCTGCCGAGGGCGCAGCGCCGCCGGCCGGCCGAGAGAAGCCGGCGGGCGTGGTGATCATCCACACCGACGGGGCGTGTTCCGGCAATCCCGGACCGGGGGGCTGGGGGGCGCTGCTCGAATGGGGCGGGCGCGTCAAGGAACTGAAGGGCGGCGAGGCCGACACCACCAACAACCGCATGGAGATGATGGCGGCGATCGCGGCGCTGGAGGCGCTGACGCGACCCTGCACCGTCGAACTGTGGACGGACTCCAACTACCTCAAGGGCGGCATCACCGGCTGGATCCACGGCTGGAAGAAGAACGGCTGGAAGACCGCCGACAAGAAGCCGGTGAAGAACGTCGACCTGTGGCAACGCCTCGAGGCGGCGCTGGCGCAACACCGCGTCTCCTGGCATTGGGTCAAGGGCCACGCCGGCCATGCCGAGAACGAACGCGCCGACGAGTTGGCGCGCGAGGGCATGGCGCCGTTCAAGACGCGGGGAGGAGCGACCGGCACGCCATGACGCTTCCCGCCGACATCCCGAAGCCCCGCCTCGCCCTGATGGTCAACCCGGCGGCCGGTCGGCACGATCCGGCGATGCTCGTGCGGTTGGCGGCGGCGCTCGGTGCGAAGGGCTTCGTCGTCGAGACGGTGGTCGGAGAGCGGGTCGGCGATCTGGGGCGGCGGGCCGCGGGGCTCGATTCCGAGATCATCGCCGTCTCCGGCGGCGACGGCACCATCAACGAAGTGGTCGGGGCGCTCGCCGGCGGCTCGGGGCCATTGCCGCGGCTGGCGGTGATCCCGAACGGCACGGCAAACGTGCTGGCCCACGAATACGCACTGCCGCGTGGGGAAGAGGCGATCGTCGCGGCGATCACCGGCGGCAAGACACGACCGCTGCATCTCGCCGATGTCCACGTCGAAGGCGAGGCCGAGCGGCCGTTCTTCCTGATGACCTCGGTCGGCTTCGACGCGGAGGTGGTGCATGCGGTCGAGGCGCGGACCAAGCGGCGCTTCAAGAAGCTCGCCTTCCTGGTGACGGCCCTTCGCCTCGGCCTGCGCCGCCGGACCCGGCTGGCGGTGGAGATCGAGACCCCCTCCGGCGAACGGCGGGTCCTCGACTGCGCCATGGTGGTGGTCGCCAAGGCGAGCCACTACGGCGGACCCTTCGTGCTCACCCGGGCGACGGCGATGGACAGGCCGGGGCTCAGGCTGGTGGCCCTCGCCGACGACCGGCCGAAGGCGCTCCTCGACGCGGCGTGGCGGATCGCGCTGGGGCGGCTGGAGGGATCGCCGAACGTGACGGCGCTGGACGTGGCGCGGGTGGTGATCGACACGGTCGGGCCGACGAGCGTCCACGTCCAGATCGACGGCGAGCCCTGTGGCCACACGCCGGTGGAGGTGGCGACCTCCGACCGGGTGCTGGAGCTGATCGTCCCCGGGGCGTGACGCCCGGGAGCGGCTTCAGAGGTGGCTCAGCATGCAGGCGCCGCCGGTCAGATCGGCGACGCCGGGCTTCTCCTCGAAGTTCATCTCCTTCACCACGCCGTCCTCGACGCGCATCGAATAGCGCTGCGAGCGCAGGCCGAGCCCGCCGGCCGTGAGGTCGAGCGTGAGGCCGATCGCCGAGGCGAAGGCGGCGGAGCCGTCGGCGAGGAAGAGGATCTTGCCGTCGGCGTCGTTGGCCTTGGACCAGGCGTCCATGACGAAGACGTCGTTGACCGCCGTCACCGCGATGGTGTCGACGCCCTTGGCGAGGATCGCCTCGCGGTTGGCGAGGTAGCCCGGCAGGTGCGCCTTGGAGCAGGTCGGGGTGAACGCCCCGGGGACGGCGAAGAGCACCACGTTCCTGCCGGCGAAGACGTCGGCGGTCGAGAGCTCCTTCACGCCTTCGGCGGTCATGGTCTTGAAGGTCACGGCGGGCAGGCGGTCGCCGACGGCGATGGGCATGGGTCTCTTCTCCAGTGGAACGGCGCAGCGCAGATCGCGCGGGGAAACGGGATCTAGGGCGAGGCGGCGGCGCCGTCCAGTTTCACCGTCTGTTCGACGAAGCGGTCGCGGGCGCGCATGGTGAAGCGCAGTTCGGTGCCCTCGAGCCGGGCGCCGCGGGGAATGCCGTCGAGATCGAAGCGCCAGATCTCGCGGCCGGGGCTCTCGGCGATCTTCTCCGGCAGCGGCAGGGCCCAATCGCCGTCGGGTCCTTCGACCAGTACGTCGCAGGGCTGCTCCTCGTCTTCCTCGAGCGGCATCTTGACCTGAGCGAGGAGGGCGCCGGGGATGCTGTCGCGATCGCGCTCCAGCGACATCACCCAGGGGGCAACGCCCTTCACCGCTGGAGCCGGCAGGCGCGAACGGGCTTCGGCGAGACGGGTGCGCACCGCCGGATCGACCGGAGCGGCCGGCGAGAGGTCGGCGGTGAGCCGCATCGACAGGGGCACGCAGACCTCGTGACAGAGGCCGACCTGGACGTCGAGATCGAGCTTCGCCGGGCGGGCCGGGTCGGCGAGGGCGATGTCGATGGGCAGGATCACCGGTGCGGTGTAGCCGATCGATCGCGCTCCCTCCTCGCCGAAACGGACGGGGGCGGGGAACTTGAGATCGACACGGGAGACGCCGCGCGATGCCGACCAGTCGACCACGGGCGGAATGCCGGCGTCGCCGGGGCTGCGCCAGTAGGTCTTCCAGCCGGGTTCGAGCGCGATCTCGAGGCCGACCTCGGGGCGGCCGTCGACGACGCCGGCGACGAGCAGGCGCAGGGTGGCGCCCGGACGCTGGGGCGGCGGCGCGGCGATGGACGAGCCGATGACGACGACGAGGCCGGTGAGGGCGAGAGCGATGCGCACCCGGGACGGGGTGCGGAGACGACGGAGCATGGACTTCCCGATCGAGGGCCGCGGATCGTTGTCGACTCTACCCTTTCCGCCGGCGACCGTCTCGTCACGGTCGGGCACGCAGCGTCAATCCCGCGTGAACGCACGAGGCGTCACGGATGCACGGCGGGCCGGGGCGACCGTCCGACGCGGGGTCTTTCGCCGGAGGGACGGCGCACCTATGTTCGGGACGTCGGCATCGGTCGACGGACCTACCCCCGATCGGGGGAGCGGTCGCCATGATCGGCAGCAGTGCGAGGACTCGGGAATGGCGAGAGACGACACGACGCGCGGGCCCGACTCGCTGGCAGGCAAGATTCTCATCGCCATGCCCGGCATGGAGGACAAGCGCTTCGCCCGGTCGCTGGTCTATCTCTGCGCCCATTCCAACGAAGGGGCGATGGGGATCATCCTCAATCAGGCGGCGCCGTCGTCGTCCTCCTTCACCGAACTGCTCGTCCAACTCGACATCATCGCCGATGACGATCCGACCCACCTGCCGCCGCTCGCCCGTGCCATGACGGTGCAGACCGGCGGGCCGGTGGAGACGACGCGCGGCTTCGTGCTGCATTCCTCCGACTATTTCGTCGACAACGCGACGCTGCCGATCGACGACCACTTCTCGCTGACGACGACGCTCGAGGTGCTGAAGGCGATCGCCGAAGGGCGCGGCCCGAAGGACGCGCTGATGGCGCTGGGCTATGCCGGCTGGAGCGCCGGACAGCTGGAGAGCGAGATCCAGTGGAACGGCTGGCTGCACTGCCCGGCCGATCCGGCACTGGTCTTCGATCGCGATCTCGGAGCCAAGTACGACCGGGCGCTGAAGAAGCTCGGCATCGACATCGGCCTGCTTTCGCGTGACGCCGGGCACGGCTGAGGCCGCCGGCGCCCGCTTCCCTTGCTCACCCCTGCGGTATCGATCCGGCGCGCAGACGGCGGCGGGCGAAGACCGCGAAGACGCCGACGCAGGCGAGCGCCAGCCCATACCAGGTCACGGCATAGCCGAGATGGTCGTTGGGGTAGGAGAACCGCGTCTCGCCCGCCTGCGGCAGGCCCTCGGCCGGGGTGAGATCGGCGCTCGCGTCGACGGTGTAGGGCGCGACCCGCGACGCTTCGAGCCCGACCGCGGCGGCGAGCACGGCGGGATCGCGGACGAACCACAGGCGATGGGCGGGATCGTCGACGGGCGTGTGGGCGCCGCGCGGCTCGGGTCGGCGGAGAATGCCGGCGAGGGTGGTCTCGCCCGTCGGCGGGGCGGCATGCGGCGCGAGGTCGCGGCCGCGGCTCGGCACGAAGCCGCGATTGACGAAGACGATCGAGCCGTCGTCGCGGGCGAAGGGGGTCATGATCCACACGCCCGGCCCACCGAAGCGGCCGCGCGGCTCGCCGAGGACGGCGTGGACCGGAGCATCCGAGACGGCGAGGAAGCGGCCGGTGAGGCGGACGGCGAGCCAGTCGAGCGCCTGCGGATCGGCGGCGCGGGCTTCGGCGAGCGTCGGGGCGACGACCGGGGCGAGGCGGGTGCGGGCCGTCAGGGTGGTGATGAGGTCGGTCTTCCAGGCGAGGCGGCGAACCTGCCAGGTGCCAAGCGACACGAGGATCGTGGTGACGATCGCCGCGGCGATCGCAGGCAGGATCAGGCCGCGTGCGGCGGAGCTCATCGCCATCCTCGCCTCGCCTCCCGCTCCATCCTTCGTGCGCTCCCCATCGCCGAAACGCCGCCGGCCCGGACAGCATGGCCCGGGCCGGCGAGATTCGTCGAGACGTCCGCTTCTCGTTCAGTGCGCCCCGACGGCGCCGCGGCCCAGGACGTAGATGCAGATGAAGAGGAACAACCACACCACGTCGACGAAGTGCCAGTACCAGGTCGCCGCCTCGAAGCCGAAATGCTGCTTCGGGGTGAAGTGACCCGCGTTCACCCGGATCAGGCAGACGGCGAGGAAGATGGTGCCGACGATGACGTGGAAGCCGTGGAAGCCGGTCGCCATGAAGAAGCTCGCGCCGTAGATCGAGCCGGAGAAGCCGAAATGGGCGTGGGCGTATTCGTAGGCCTGCAGGCAGGTGAAGAGGAAGCCGAGCGCCACGGTGACGCCGAGACCCTGCTTGAGGCTCTTGCGGTCGCCCTCGATCAGGGCGTGATGAGCCCAGGTGACGGTGGTGCCGGAGAGCAGCAGGATCAGGGTGTTGAGGAGCGGCAGGTGCCAGGGGTCGAAGGTCTCGACGCCGGCCGGCGGCCACACCCCGTGGGTGAAGGCGGCACGCATCACCTGCTTCGCCTCGTTCGGATAGAGCGCGGCATCGAACCACGCCCAGAACCAGGCGACGAAGAACATCACCTCCGAGGCGATGAACAGGATCATGCCGTAGCGCAGATGCAGGCCGACGACCGGGGTGTGATGGCCCTCGTGGGCCTCCTTGACCACGTCGGTCCACCAGGCGCCCAGGGTGTAGAGGATCACCACCAGACCGGCGAGGAACAGCCACGGGGTGGCGAAGTCGATGCCGCCGATGACCAGATGCTCGCCCATGCGCCAGCGGAAGAGCCCGATGGCGCCGATCGCCATGACGAAGGCGCCGGCGGAGGCGAGGATCGGCCAGGGGCTCGGATCGAGGATGTGGAAGTCGTGGGTCTTGCCGTGTGCCTCTGCCATGGTTTCCCCCTCGGCGGACATCAGTTCGGATGGGAGCGGGCCGCCGGCTCGGCGAGCGCGCTGGTGCGCGTCTGGCCCTTGTCGGCGGCGAAGAAGGTGTAGGACAGCGTGATCGTGTCGCGACCCTTGAGGTTCTTGTCGTCGGCGGCGGCCGGATCGACGAAGAAGGTCACCGGCGCCTCGATCACCTCGTGGGGCTTCAGCGTCTGCTCGGTGAAGCAGAAGCAGGCGAGCTTGTTGAAGTGACCGCCGGCCTGCTCGGGCGTGACGTTGAACGCGGCGATGCCGCGGGTCTCGCGGTCGGAGCGGTTCTCGATGCGGTAGAGGATCGTCGCCGCCTCGCCGGCGCGCACCTTCACGCTCGTCACCTCCGGCCGGAAGTCCCATTCGAGGCCGGTGGAGACGTTGGCGTCGAAACGCACCTCGAAGACGCGGTCGACGATGCGGTCGGGGGCGATGGTGGCGACGCCGGGGGTGCCGCCGTAGCCGGTGGTGCGGCAGAACCACGAGTAGAGCGGCACCGAGGCGAAGGCGAGCGCCAGCATGCCGGCGGTCAGCCCGGCCAACGCCACGGCCACCCGCCCGTTGGCGCGGGCGGCGGCGGCGGTCGAGGTCGGGCGGCGGGCGGTCATCGCGTCAGCCTCCGAACGGCAGGCGGAAGCCGAGCTTCGACAGCGTCACCACGTAGAACAGGGCGACGAGGCCGGCGAGGACGAAGCCGATGGCGCGGTTACGCAGAGCGCGCGCTCGCTTCTCCTCGGGAGTGAGGCGGATGCCGGTCTCGGCGGGGATGAGGATCGGGGACATGGGCACCTCCGGTCGGATCAGAGCGCGGCGACGAGCCGCTCGCCGGCGAGCACGGCGAAGAGGGTGAAGAGGTAGAGGATCGAGAAGCCGAAGAGCCGGCCGCAGGCCTTGCGGGCGATCGCGCCCTCACGCCGCACGAAGACCAGGGCGGCGAGGGCGACGAAGATGGCGCCGCCGACGCCCGCGACGGTGCCATGCACCGGGCCGGCGAAGCCGAGCCCCCAGGGCATCAGGCCGACGGGGGCGAGGAGGAGCGAGTAGAGCAGGATCTGCAGGCGGGTCGCGTCCTCGCCGGCGACCACGGGCAGCATCGGCACGCTGGCGCGGGCGTAGTCCTCGGACTTGAGGAGGGCCAGTGCCCAGAAGTGCGGCGGTGTCCAGACGAAGATGACGGCGAAGAGGACGACCGGCGGCCAGGCGAGCGAGCCCGTCGCCGCCGCCCAGGCGACGACGGGGGGCAGCGCGCCGGCGGCACCGCCGATGACGATGTTCTGGGCGGTGCGGCGCTTCAGCACCATCGAATAGACGACGACGTAGAAGAAGATGGTGAAGGCGAGGAGGAAGGCGGCGAGCCAGTTGGCGGCGAGTCCGAGGGTGAAGACCGAACCGGCGGAGAGCACGAGGCCGAAGGTCAGGGTCTCCTGGCCGGTGACGCGGCCGGCGGGAATCGGCCGGGAGCGGGTGCGGGTCATGATGGCGTCGATGTCGGCATCCCACCACTGGTTCAGCGCGCCGGAGGCGCCGGCGCCGACGGCGATGGCGAGGAGCGAGACGAGGCCGAGGATGGGATCGACCCCGCCGGGGGCGGCGATCATGCCGACGAAGGCGGTGAAGACGACGAGCGACATGACGCGCGGCTTCAACAGCCGCCAGTAGTCGCCCGGCTCCGCCAGCGACACCCGCACCCCGCTCTCACGCCATCCGATGTCCGTCATGCGGTCTGTCCTTCACCACGAGGAGCGCCGGCTCCGATCGTTCATCCATTCCGGTGCGGAGGCCTTCGTCCATCGAGCCGCCGTACCCCCCTCTCTCTGTCTCTCCCCCTCCAGGGGGGAGAGAACGATGGGGAGAGGGTCTTCGCATCATGACCGCCCGTCGTTTCGAGACGGGAGGTCGGGCAGGTCGGGCGACGGCCCGGAATGCCGATCTCGCTTTCTTCGAGGACCTGCCGTTCCGGCGTCCCCTCCCCCCTGGAGGGGAGGGACAGGGAGGGGGGGCTCGGCATCGCCGAACGGTCCCCGCCTCCCCGGGCGCCGGGCCTCGTCTGGTCAGTGACCGTCGTCGTCGGCGATCACCGGCAGCGTCTCGAACTGGTGGAAGGGCGGGGGCGAGGAGAGGGTCCACTCGAGTGTCGTCGCGCCGACGCCCCAGGGGTTGTCGCCGGCCGGGATCTTGTCGCGGAAGGCCTTGAACACGCCATAGAAGAAGATCAGCACCGCGAAGCCCGAGATGTAGGAGCCGAGCGAGGAGACGTAGTTCCACCCAGCGAAGGCATCGGGATAGTCGACGTAGCGGCGCGGCATGCCGGCGAGGCCGAGGAAGTGCTGCGGGAAGAAGATCATGTTGACGCCGATGAAGGCGACCCAGAAGTGCAGCTTGCCGATCGCTTCCGAGTACATGTAGCCGCTCATCTTCGGGAACCAGTAGTACCAGCCGGCGAAGATGGCGAAGACGGCGCCGAGCGACATGGTGTAGTGGAAGTGGGCGACGACATAATAGGTGTCGTGCAGCACCCGGTCGAAGCCGGCGTTGGAGAGCTGCACGCCGGTGACGCCGCCGACGGTGAAGAGGAAGATGAAGCCGATCGCCCAGACCATCGGCGTCTTGAACTCGATCGAACCGCCCCACATCGTCGCGATCCAGGAGAAGATCTTCACCCCGGTCGGAACCGCGATGACCATGGTCGCCGCGACGAAATAGGCCTGGGTGTCGACGTCGAGACCGACGGTGTACATGTGGTGGGCCCACACCACGAAGCCGACGACACCGATCGCCACCATCGCGTAGGCCATGCCGAGGTAGCCGAAGATCGGCTTCTTCGAGAAGGTCGAGATGATGTGGGAGACGATGCCGAAGCCCGGCAGGATCAGGATGTAGACCTCGGGGTGGCCGAAGAACCAGAACAGGTGCTGGAACAGCACGATGTCGCCGCCGCCCTCGGGCTTGAAGAAGGTGGTGCCGAAGTTGCGGTCGGTCAGCAGCATGGTGATGGCGCCCGCCAGCACCGGCAGCGACAGCAGCAGCAGGAACGCCGTCACCAGCACCGACCACGCGAACAGCGGCATCTTGTGCATGGTCATGCCGGGGGCACGCATGTTGAAGATGGTGGTGATGAAGTTGATGGCGCCGAGGATCGACGAGGCAC
>ERZ1645187.509-NODE-509-length-38514-cov-32.446033_pt1 | contig 38514 bp, 47 predicted proteins | sample MGYA00575352_ERZ1645187 | MGnify/ENA primary metagenome ERZ1645187 (study PRJEB40837, sample SAMN11349314) | freshwater sediment metagenome | isolation source: river sediment | host: Sediment | place: India: Wazaribad , New Delhi | collected 2017-02-21 ... | reverse complement strand
CCGACATACCGGACATGCCGCCCATGCCCGACATACCGGACATGCCGCCCATGCCCGACATACCGGACATGCCGGACATGCCCGTCGCGGGCGCGTCTTCAGCCGACACCACAACCGTGGCCAGCATCAGAGCGGAGCCCGCGAGAAGCACCTTCAACATTGATTTCGTCATGTTCAGTTCTTCCTCTGTCACCTCGCGCACCAAATACTAGTCACAGAACGCGCGCGAGATGCGTCCTGCTTCCATCCTGAATTATTTGAGGGCTTCGATTGCGGCGTCGCCGTAACGGGTGTGCCAGCCGCGGATGTCATACTGATCAACGAGGCCGGGATGGATGAAGGGCGTAAACCAGGCGCCCTGATCCTTCATGAAACCGAGGCTTGGCGGATAGGGCTCGGAAACACCGGTGAAGGCCCGCGCCATCCAGGCCGCGTCAGGTTTGAATTCAGTTATCGTGGGTGCCCCGGCGGGGCGGACGCTGGGCTCAGTGCCAGCAATATAGGGAGCAGCGGTTTGGGCAGTGGCAGGGGCGGCAGTAAAGACAACAGGGGCCGCAAGGAAAACCATCAACAACAGGCCTGACCACCGCATTCGCATTCGCACGACCGCCTCCAAAATCAAATAAGTGCTCCGGAAAGTGAACAGCAACAACTGTGCCGGTCGATTTGCGAATCTCAAGCCACTGAAATTGAAGGAAAAATATCCACCACCCAGGGGCCGGGCCGGGCCGGGGAAGCGAGCCTCCTGCCAAAAGGGCAGGAATGCTTAAGAGATAGTTTTCAAGTCGTTGGAATCGCACCGGTTTTATTCCTGCCAAAGAGTCAGAAGAAGGCAGTCCCGGCTGCTTCTTAAGGCACTGGAAATACACGTCTTTTTGACTCGGGATTATCCTTCGGCAAAAGGACAGCTACCTCCAATTGCATCATTACCATATTGCACCCAGGAGGTGATTTTGCTACAAAGGGTAGAGTGCATATTCAAGGTTGCAGGAGGGGCTCGTGGAAACCCTACAGGAAGCGGCCGGAACGGCGATGCTGGCGGCGGCGGCCGAACCGGGCGAACAGGCCTTCTATTTCATCGGCGAACTGGCCGAGAAGACCGGCCTCGATCCCAAGACCATCCGGTTCTACGAACGGGCGGGTCTTCTGTCGCCGCCACGCCACGGCCGGTTTCGCACCTATCTCAAGGCCGACGTCGAGCGCCTGGTGAATGTGATCACCCTGCGGCGGCTGGGTGTGCCGCTGGCGCGCATTCGTGACATATTGGCACTTGAGGGGGACAGCACCGGGCCGGGGGCTCATCCCCGGGCGCTGCGCATTCTCGAAAGCCATCTGAAGATGCTGCGCCGCAAGCAGGCTGAACTGGAATTGCAGATCACCCAGACGGAAGTTGCCCTGGCTCTTAACCGGCCGCCCGCCCCGGCGGCCTGACCCTTCCCCACCGGTGATGACACGCCGCCCCCTTGCCGGGGCGGCGTTGTTGTTGGCGGCGATCTCCACCTGGTGGAGATATCGCCTCTAAATATAAATCACTTCACAAAGTATATTACTTTGGACAATGTGTATATACATTGCCTTTATGGAGTAATCTATACATGTAAATTGTGAGAACATCTTGGATATTAACCATTTTTAAAGGGGCTGCGGGCTGATTGGTCTCACCGGTCAGTTGCTTCGGTGTCCATCCCCAATGAATGGCGAGAGAATAAACAATGATTGTGATCGTCGACGAGCGCGTGGAAGTTTCCGATGCGTACCGGAGCAGCCTTGGACGCGAGGGTTTTGCCGTTGCAACCTTCAAGCCCGATGATTTTGCCGGCTGGTTTCATTCCTCCAGCGGACCTGATCTGTCGGCCGTTGAAGCCGTGGTGCTGGGCGATTTCGAGGCCCGTGAACGGCTGGCCAGGACAATAAAGTCCAAGGGCACCATTCCCGCCATTGCCCTCAACGATGCACCGGGTCTGGAGGCAACGCTGCGCCTGTTCGAGGCCGGCATTGATGATGTGGTGCGCAAGCCCGTCCATGCCCGCGAGATCATTGCCCGCATCGGCGCCATCCGCCGCCGCGCCAGCCAGGATGCAACTGTGCTGTGGGATGATGGCGGCCTGGTTCTCTATGGTGATGGCCGTGATCCGGAAATCAACGGCACGTCCGTGCAACTGCCGCGGCGGGAACGGCGCATTCTCGAATATCTCGCCGCCAACCGGGGCCGCCGCGTGTCGCGCACCCAGATCTTCAACGCCGTCTATGGCCTGTTTGACGAGGCGGTGGAGGAAAGCGTGGTGGAAAGCCACATCAGCAAGCTGCGCAAGAAGCTGCGCCAGATGCTGGGCCATGATCCCATCGATTCCCGGCGCTTCCTCGGCTATCAGCTGATGGCGGGGCAGGGCCGTCTGGCCGCTGCCTGAGGGGCCGGCCTAGCCGCGGACCAGTGAGGGGCGCTTCAGCACCTCCGCCACATCGGCAAATGCATTGGCCGAGGGTGGCGCATCACCCGGCTGGTTCAGGGCGGCATAGAGTCTGGGCACCAGGGCCAGCGCCCTGTCCAGCTCCTCATCCTGACCCGGCTGATAGCCGCCCAGCGCCCGCAGGTCGCGGCTGTCCTCGAAGCGGGCAACGAGGCGGCGCAGGTCGGTGGCCGCCGTGCGCTCCTCCGCCGTCCAGGCCACGGGGGCAAGGCGCGACAGCGAAGCCTGCACATCCACCGCCGGGTAGCGGCCCTGTTCGCCAATGGTACGCGACAGCACGATGTGACCGTCAAGCGTGCCGCGGATGGTGTCTGCCACCGGATCATTATGGTCGTCACCATCCACCAGCACAGCATAGATGCCGGTGATGGAACCCTGACCCTCAGGCCCCGGACCGGCCCGTTCGAGAAGGCCCGGCAGGCTGGAGAACACCGAGGGCGGATAACCACGCGCCACCGGCGGTTCGCCCGCCGCCATGGCAATGTCCCGGCAGGCATGGGCATAGCGCGTCACCGAATCCATGATGAGCAGCACCTTCTGGCCAAGGCTGCGGAAGTATTCGGCAATGGTGGTGGCAAGCTGCGGGGCAAGTTTGCGCATCATCGGGCTTTCATCGCCGGTGGCCACCACCAGAATGGTATTTTTCGACGCCGGTCCCAGAACCTTCTCGACAAATTCACGAACTTCGCGGCCACGCTCGCCAACCAGCGCGATCACCACCATGTCAAAGCCCGCCGCGCGGCTCAGCATGGCAAGCAGGGTGGACTTGCCCACCCCGGACCCGGCGAAAACGCCGATGCGCTGGCCGAAGCAAAGCGGCGTGAAGACATCAACGACGCGCACCCCCGTGGTCACCTTTTCGCGGATGACGCCGCGCGTCATGGCCGGTGGCGCATCGCGGCTGAGGGTCACGGCTTCCGCGCCCAGGGCAAGGGGCGGGCCGCCATCGGCAGGCTGAGCCAGGGCATTGATGAGCCGGCCCTTCCAGCTGGCATGGGGGCGGAACTGCAAGGGCCCGCGCGGGGTCACCGCGCAGCCCAGCGCCACATCCTCCTGCGGGGTCAGGGGTTTCACCAGCGCCTCCCCGGCATCGAGGCGGATGACCTCGGCCAGAATTGGCGTCCGGCGGGTGGCAAGCGCCACCAGATCGCCGAGTTTGAGCCAGGGTGAAAGACCAAGGACCGTGATGCCAGAGGGCGTGATGGCACCAACCCGGCCAAAGGCCCTGGCGAAGGCGTGGGGGGCCCTGGCCTCGTTGGCCACGGCGGCCAGGCGGTGCAGCTCAGCCAGGGGGTCGGGCGGGGTCACTTGCCGCCCAGGGTCTGAATGGCGTTGCGTTCGGCATTGCCCACATCATCGGTGAGGCTTTGCAAGCCTTCGAAGGCGCGGGTCACCTCAATGAGGCGCACCATCTCATGGATCGGATTGACATTGGCTTCTTCAACGAAGCCCTGGGCAAAGCCGTCATTGGCGAAGGAGACGATGGCCTCCGGCGGCTGGCCGGGCACAATGCCGGCATTGTCGGTGCGGTGGTAGGCGCCGGTTTCGGGCAGGGCAAACAGGCCAATGGCCCCCATGCGCTTGCCCCCCTGATGGATCATGCCGTCACGGGCAATCTGCGGGGCACCGCCGGTGGGATCAAGCTGGAGGGGGGCGCCGCCGGCATCGAGCACGGCGTAGCCGTTGAGGCTCACCAGTTGCCCGTCGGCCAGCATCTGCATGCGCCCGTCGCGGCTGTAGATGGTGCCCTGGGGTGCGGCAAGCGCCAGAAAGCCATGGCCCTGCACCGCCACGTCAAAGGCGTTGCCGGTCTTGGTCAGGCCGCCGGAGGCGGTGGCGAAGTGCGCCTTGCCCGGGGTGGCGAAGGAGGTGGTGAAGGATGAGGTCCGCGACACCATTTCACCAAAGCTGACGCCCTCGGCGCGGTAGCCCACGGTGCCGGCATTGGCGACATTGTTGGCGATGGTGGCCATGCGCCGGTCCAGGGCCAGCTGGCCGGAAAGCGCCACATAAAGACCGGTGTCCATGTCACACCCCGCGCTTCAGGTTCTGAAGGGCCATAAGGGTGCTCTGGCCGACATTGGCGGCAACCCCTTGCATGACGGTGATGGCGGGGCTGGCGGCGGCGGCGCTGGTGCCGTTCTGGCGCTCGTACTGGGCGATGAAGCGGGTGAGAAATGTGCCCAGGCCCGCGGGGGTGCGGAGCGCCTTCAAATCCACCCGGTTGGCGATGAGGGCGGCCTGCTTGTCAATGTCGATGCCGGAGACGGCGGCCGGCAGACCAAGGGCGGTGCGGACCACACTATAGAGCGCGCTGTCGGCCAGAAGCCCATAGGCCGAGGTGACGGAGGGGGCCTTGCGCTGAAAATAGAGGGCCAGCCGCAGGCCCTCGCTTTGCTGGCCCGCCTGCTGTTCCAGGGTGGCGCGCACATAGCGGTCCACGGTGCCGGCCTGGGCGCGGGTGAAGCTGGTGGCGGCGGCGCCATAGCGCTTGAAGTTGAAGGTCTCGGCAAAATCATAGAAGCGCTGGTCGGTGAGCTTGCGGGCAAAGGCCGTGCTGTCGTCAATGCCCTCGTTCAGCACCTTGCGCATGTAGGCCTTGGCATAGGTCATTTCTTCAAGCCCGAAGGCCTTCATGGCGAAGCGGTAGAGCCGGTCATTCTTCAGGAAGTCGTCAATGGTGTCGATCTTGTCGATGGTGGCGAGATAGTAATCGACCTCGCGCTTCACCTGGGGGTCCTTGCCCACCTTGGAAAGGGCGCGTGGAAGGTCGCCGACGACCTGCTGATACTGGCTGACAAGGCTGAGCATGATGGTCTCCCTCGGCCAGCACTGTGCCACGCCAGACTTGCCCCGGCCTGTCCATGCCCCACCAGCCCCGCGCAAGCGCCGGGCGCTAGAGCAGCCAGGTAAAGACGTGCGAGGGTGGTCATGACGTTTGTGCTTGGTCTGGTGGTGGTGTTTCTCTGCCTGCTGGGCAGCTTTGCGGCCATGGGAGGGCACCTCGCCGTGCTCTGGCAGCCGTTCGAGTATGTCATCATCCTCGGCTCGGCGGTGGGCATCTTCTTTGTCGGCAACACCATGAAGGTGGTGAAGGACGCCGGCAAAGGCATGATGGAGGCGATCCTCGAAAAGACCCCGAAGCCGGCCGACTATCTCGACATTCTGGGCCTGCTCTATGTGCTGATGCGCGAACTGCGCGCCAAGACCAAGTCGGAGATGGAAGCGCATGTCGACAACCCGACCGAGTCCGATATTTTCAAGGCCTATCCGAAGATCCTGGCCGACAAGGAGCTGACCACCTTCATCACCGACTATGTGCGTCTGGTGATGATCGGCAATGCCCGGCCGCATGAGATCGAGGCGCTGATGGATGAGGAAATCCAGACCATCACCCATGACCGGCTCAAGGTCTATCTGGCCATTCATTCCATTGCCGAGGCGCTGCCGGCGCTGGGCATTGTTGCCGCCGTGCTGGGCGTCATCAAGGCCATGGGTGCGCTTGACCAGCCGCCGGAGGTGCTGGGCCATCTCATTGGTGCCGCACTGGTTGGCACCTTTGCCGGCATTCTCTTTTCCTACGGGGTGTTCGGGCCGCTCGCCACCAAGATCAAGACGGTGCGCGAGAAGAAGGTGCGCATTTTCGTCATCGTCAAGCAGACCATCATTGCCTTCATGTATGGCGCCATGCCCCAGGTGGCGGTGGAACATGGCCGCAAGACCGTGTCGAGCTATGAGCGGCCCAGCATCACCGAGGTGGAGCAGGCCACCATGGATGCCGGGGCCAGAAAGGCCGCATGATGCACACGGGACTGTTTGCCGATCTGCCCCCGGCAGCGCGTCTGTCTTCGGCCCTGCTGGCCAGCCGCATGGCCGACCGCGCCCCTCAGGGCGATGCCATCAAGCCCATGATGGAAGCCCTGGGCGTGAAGATTGCCGGCGTGCTGGCGGGGCTCAATCCGGCTCCGGCGCAGGTGACGCTGGCCAGCCTGGGCATTGTCACCATCGACTTTGGCAGACGGCAAAGCGAAACCCTGCGGCTTGTCTCGGCGCGGGGCACCCTGCGGCTCAGGCTGGCGGCGGGGCGTGATCTCGATTCGCTACTGTGCGAGGCGGCCTTTGGCGGCACCGGCCAGATGATGCACGGCGATCCGGCGCTGAGCGAGGAGCATCCCCCGTCGCACATTGAACAGCGGCTGCGGGCGCATGTGTTTGACGCGGTGGCCGAGGCCCTGGCCCAGCTCCTGCGCCAGGCGGGCGTGGAGGATCTGACATGCAGCGCCAGCCGCGACGAGGCTCGTATCAAGGGGCGCAGTCCGGCCAGCGAAGCCTATGTGGCGCGCTTTCTTGTAACCCTGTTTGCCCTCAGTGCTGAATTTGAGGTGCAGGCCGAGCGTGATGTGCTGCGTGACCTTCTGGGGGTTGGTGCCGATCATGAAGATGTGGCACCCGCTCATGCCCAGCTTGGCTTGCCCGGTCTGGCCCCCTGTGCGGTGGAACTGGCGGCCCGGCTGCCGCGCGAACTGATGGACTTTCAGCGGGTGGCCGCGCTGAAGCCCGGCGACCTGCTGGAATTGTCGGCCCGGCCCGATGCGGTGGTGGAGGTTGTGTCGGGTGACCGGCCGGTATTCCGGGCGCGGCTGGTGCCGCGGTCCGAGGGCCGGTTGCAGCTGGATATTGAGGGAGCGGCGTGATGTCTGTGGAAACGGAAGCAGGCCAGGAGGCCCGTCTTGATCTCATCGGGCGGGTGCCGGTGACGGTGCAGGTGGTGCTGGGCAGCGTGAAAATGCCCATTGCCGATCTGGCCCGGATCGCTGCCGGATCGTCACTGCTGCTCGACCAGCAGCTCACCGACCCGGTAACGGTGCTGGTGAACGGGCACCGCGTGGCGCTGGGCGAACTTTATGTGATGGAGGGCGAGGAAGGGCAGCTGGCGGTCAAGATCACCGATGTGTTTCGCCCCCGCGATCTGATCTGACCGGCCATGGCCCATACCACCGTCATCACCACCCACCGCCGCACCGGCCAGGAAAAGGCCGCGATGCTGCTGGCCAGTCTGGGCAATCCGCTGGCGGTCAACCTGCTGCAGAAGCTGGAGCCTGAGGATGTGAAGGCCATCATGGCCTCGGCCGAACAGCTTGGCCCCCTGAACCGCGACGACCTGCAGCCCCTGGTCGAGGAATTTTCCCAATCCTTTGCCCGGGCCCTCGGCATCAAGGTTGATTCCGAGCAGATGCGGATGCTGCTGGATTCCGCCTTTTCGCCGGAGCAGGTGGAAACCATGCTGCGGGGGGCTGACCCGGATCATCCCGCGCCGGTGTGGCCGCGCCTGCAACTGGGCATGGAGGCGCGCCTTGTTCCCTATCTTCTTGATGAGCATCCGCAGACGGCGGCGGCCATCATTGCCCATCTTGATCCTGACCTGGCGGCCCGCTGCATTGCCATGCTGCCGCGCGACACGCGCGTGTCCATCATCACCCGGATGCTGAAGACGGTGCCCATGGCCGAAGCGGTGGAACGGCTGCTGCAGGACTGTCTGCGCCTTGATCTTCTCGGCCGGGCCGAGACGGGGTCGGAGGGCGATGCACGGCTCAAGATCGCCACGCTGATGAACAAGCTGGCGCAGGAGGAAGCCCAGGAGATCCTCGACATGCTGTCCCAGACCCGGCCTGACGAGGTCAGGGCGCTGCGCGCCCTCATCTTCGCCTTCGAGGATCTCGGCAAGCTCGACCCCACCCACCGGCTCAAACTGTTCGACAAGCTGGTGCTGGAACAGGTCATTCTGGCGCTGCGGGGCACGCCGGAAGCCTTCCGCACCATGGTGCTGTCGTCGCTGTCGGCGCGGTCGCGGCGCATGGCCGAGGCGGAACTGGCCAGCAATGCCGAACAGCCGCTCAAGGGCACGGCGGCGGCGCGGCGGGCCATTGCCGATGCGGCCATTGTCATGGCCGCCAACGGCGACATCAAACTGCCGGATCCCGATGCGCCGGAAAGTCCGGCGCCACCGCCGGCGGCCAGCACCCCGGCCAGCACCCCGGCAGCGGCATGAGGGCGGTGAATGTCCGCCCTTGAGGACAAATCGTCCAAAACCGAACAGCCGACCGAGAAGAAACTGGCGACGGCCATTGAAAAGGGCCAGACGCCGGTGTCGCGCGAGGCCATCACCTTTACCTCGCTCCTGGCCATGCTGGCGGTGCTGGCACTTGGCGGCCAGGGTTTTGCCACAGCCCTGCAGGGCTGGCTGGCGGGGCTGCTCGATCAATCGGGCAGCATCAGCCTGAGCGACCATGATGAGGCCCGCCAGTTGTTTGCCGATGTGATGGTGACCCTGGGGGCACTGGTGCTGCCGGTCATGGCGGCGCTGGCGGCGGGGGGCATTCTGGGGTCGCTGGCGCAGAACCTGCCGCAGGCCAATCTGGAGCGGCTGGCCCCCAAGGGGGAGAGGCTGTCACCGGCTGCCAATGCCAGGCGCATCTTCGGTGTGGCCGCCCTGGTCGAACTGGGCAAGTCGCTGGCCAAGCTCGCCGTGGTGGGGGCCATTCTGTTCTATGTCGGACGCCAGCAGGCCGCCGACATGGCGGTCACCGCCATGGGTGAGCCTGGCGCCATTCCGGCGCTGGCGCTGCATGAGGGGGTGCGCCTGCTGTGGCCGCTTGCCCTGGCGGCCATGGTGCTGGCGGTGGGCGATCTGGCCTGGGTGCGGTTCAAATGGCGCCGGGACCTGATGATGAGCCGCCATGAGGTGAAGGAAGAATACAAGCAGGCCGAAGGCGACCCCGAAATCAAGGGCCGCATCAAGATGCTGGCGCGGCAGCGCCTGGCCAAGCGCATGATGGCGGCGGTGCCGCGCGCCACCATGGTGGTGGTGAACCCCACTCATTATGCGGTGGCGCTGCGCTATGTGCCCGATGAGCAGGCGGCGCCGGTGGTGCTGGCCAAGGGGGTGGACTCGCTGGCGCTGCGCATCCGCGGTCTGGCCGAAGATCATGACCTGCCGGTGATCGAGAACAAGCCCCTGGCCCGTGCCCTTTATGACCAGGCCGAGGTGGGCAGCATGATTCCGCCCGAGTTCTATCAGGCGGTGGCGGAACTCATTCTCTATCTGCAGGCGCGCGGGCGCTATGCCGCGGTAGCAGCACGCTGACCCGCCAGCCCCGGACAAGATTGAAGCACTAGTCTGTCCTTCAGGATCAGCATGGAGTTGACCCATGGATATTTTCAGCGTGGCCTCACGCCATATGGAATGGCTGTCGGCGCGGCAGGCGGTGATCGCTGGCAACATTGCCAACGTCAACACGCCGGGCTTCAGGGCGCGCGATGTGGCGGCGCTGTCACCGGCGGACGGGGGCATGGACCTTGCTGCCACCCGGCCCGGCCACATCACCGCAGCGGGCGATGAAGCGACGGGCTTTGCCGTGGTGCTGCAGCAGGCCGGCAAGGATGTGCCCCATGGCGCCAATACGGTGCGCCTGGAGGATGAACTGATGAAGGCCTCGGAGGGCGGCAGGCAGGCCGGCTTCGATGCCAGTGTGATGAAAACCTTTCACCGTCTGCTTCTGGCGAGTCTGAAATGAGTGGCATTGAACCGCTTTCGGCGGCGGCGCGCATTGCCGCCTCCGGCATGGCAGCGCAGTCGCTGCGGCTTCGCGTTGTGGCCGAAAACATTGCCAATGCCGAAACCACCGGCAAGACAGCGGGTGCTGCCCCCTATGCGCGCAAGACCGTGAGCTTTGCCAATGTGCTGGAGGAAGAAAGCGGCGTGACGCGGGTGGAAGTGGACAAGGTGGGGCGTGATACGGCGCCCTTTCCGCTGGAGTTTCAGCCTGGTCATCCGGCAGCCGACGCCCAGGGCTATGTGAAGATGCCCAATGTCAACATGCTGGTGGAAATGGCCGACATGCGCGAGGCCACCCGCAGCTATGAGGCCAATCTTCAGGTCATCAGGCAAAGCCGCGACATGGGCAATCTGCTGGTGGACCTGCTCAGAGGTGGATCATGATCGAAGCCCTGTCACTTCTTGGCGGCGTGACCGCAAGCCTGCGCCCGGCGGCCCCCGCCGCCGGTGAGGCTCCGTCCAAAAGTTTCGGCGCGGTGCTGGGCGAACTGGTGGGTTCCGTTTCCGGCAGCCTGAAGGCGGGCGAGACGGCGGCCATGGGTGCTGTTACCGGCGCGGTGCCGCTGCAGACGGCGGTCGAAAGCATCATGCAGGCCGAACGCACCCTGACCGCCACCATTGCCGTGCGCGACAAGGCGCTGGCGGCGTGGTCGGAAATTTCCCGCATGCAGATTTGATCGAGGAGAGGTGAGTATGCGCGTCTTGTCCATCGCCGCCACCGGCATGAGTGCCCAGCAGCTCAACGTCGAGGTGATTGCCAACAACATTGCCAATGCCAACAGCACCGGCTTCAAGCGGTCGCGGGCCGAATTCACCGATCTGCTCTATCAGACCGAGCGGGTGCATTCGATTCCCAACCGCGATGGTCAGGGGGCCATTCCCGAAGGGGCGGAACTCGGTCTGGGCACCAGGCTCACCGCCATCCGCGCCATCAACCTGCAGGGGCCGCTGGCCAACACCGGCAACCGGCTGGACTGGGCCATCAACGGGGCGGGCTTCTTTCAGGTGACGGGGCCGGACGGCGAAATCATGTACACGCGATCGGGGGCGTTCAACACCAATGGCAACGGCGAACTGGTGACCGCCGACGGCTATCGGGTGGAGCCGGCCATTACCGTGCCGGCCGAGGCCACCGATGTCGAGGTCAATAGCTCGGGCCAGGTGTTTGCGCGCATTCCCGGCCAGACCGAGGTGCAGGCCATTGGCCAGGTGACCCTGGCCAGCTTTGTCAATCCGGCGGGGCTGGAGGCGGCGGGCGGCAGTCTGTTCCGCGCCACCGAAGCCTCGGGTGCTGCGGCCACGGGCCCGGCGGGTGAGAATGGCCTTGGCGTCATTCAGCAATGCTATCTGGAGGAAAGCAACGTTGATCCGGTGAAGGAGATCACCGAACTGATTTCGGCCCAGCGCGCCTATGAACTGAATTCCAAGATCATTCAGGCGGCGGACGACATGGCGGGTGTCGTGTCCAAGGGGCTGCGCTGAGGCGGATGATGCGGCGGCTGCTGGTCATGGCGATGCTGCTGGGGGGCGCTGAACCGGCGCTGGCCGAGGTGAAGCCCCTGCCGGTGCCGGTGGTGACGCTTTATCCGGGCGATGTGCTGGACGCGCAGCGCATCGGCTTCAAGGATTTTCACCTGACGGCTGACACGCCGGACCGCTTTGCCATGACGCGCGCGCAACTCGAGGGCAAGACGGCGCGGCGCACGCTGGTTGCCGGCAAGCCCATTGCGCTGGCCCATGTGGCGGGGCAGCGGGTGGTGCGCAAGGGCGTTCCGGCCCATGCCGCCTGGCAGAAGGGGGCGCTCAGCATCGATCTTATGGTGGAACCGCTGGATGATGGCGCGGCGGGTGACTTGATCCGGGCGCGCAACAGCGAGACGGGGGCGGAATTGCGGGTTCTGGTGCGGGCCGATGGCACGCTGGTGGCGGCACTATGAAGAGGCTTTGTCTGGCGCTGGTGGCGCTGCTTCTCGCCGTGGCCCCCCTGGGTGCGACCGAGCGGATCAAGGACATTACCACCGTGCAGGGCCTGCGCGACAATCAGCTGGTGGGCTACGGGCTGGTCATCGGCCTTTCCGGCACGGGCGACTCGCTGCGCAATGCGCCGTTCACCGAACAGTCCATGCGCTCCATGCTGCAGCGCATGGGGGTGGGGGTGGAGGCGGGCACGCTGCGCGCCCGCAACGTTGCCGCCGTGGTGGTGACGGCCACCCTGCCGCCGTTTGTGGCGCAGGGATCACGGCTTGATGTGACGGTGTCGTCGATGGGGGATGCCTCGTCACTGGCGGGCGGCATGCTGGCCATGACGCCGCTCATAGCCGCCGATGGCGAAGCCTATGTGGTGGCGCAGGGGCCGGTCATGGTGACGGGTTTTGCCGCTGCCGGACAGGCGGAAGCGGTAACCCAGGGTGTGCCCACCTCGGGCCGCATTCCCAATGGCGGGCTGGTGGAAAAGGACAATACCACCGACATGAACGGCACCCGCACCCTGGCGCTGCAATTGAACAACCCTGATTTCAAGACGGCGGTGACGGTGGCGGATGTGATCAACGCCCATGCCCGCCAGAACTATGGCGGCACCATTGCCGAAGCCCATGATTTTCGCAGCGTGGTGATCAAGCGGCCGGAGAAAATGTCGGCCTCGCGGCTGCTGGCTGAACTGGGCGACCTGACCGTGGAGGTGGATGGGTCAGCCCGGGTGGTGGTGGATGAGCGCACCGGCACCATTGTCATTGGTGACAAGGTGAGGGTGAAGCCGGTGGCGGTGACGCAGGGGTCGATTACCGTGCGCGTTACCGAGACGCCGCAGGCCTCGCAGCCCAATCCCCTGTCAGATGGCGAAACGCTGGTGCTGCCGGAAACCGATGTGGGCGTGGCCCAGACCGGCGGCCATGTGGCCATGCTGCAGGGGCCGACCATTGACGAACTGGTGCGCGGCCTCAACCAGATGGGGCTCAAGCCGCCGGGCATCATCGCCATATTGCAGGCGATCAAGACGGCGGGAGCCCTTCAGGGTGAATTGGTGGTGCAATGAGACGCTGGCTTGCCATGATGATGGTGGCCGTGCCGACACTGGCCCAGGCCGAAGAACCGGCGCCACCGCCGGATGTGCCGAACATGGTGACGCCCACCGGCCAGCCGCGCCCGCTGGAACGCGATTATTGCGTGAATTTTTCCGAGGCGGCGGCGGAGGCACGGGTGGCGCGCCAGCAGGCGGAACTTTCAGCGCTGCGCGACGCGGTGGCAGAGAAGATCAGCGAACTCAACCTGCGCACGGCAATACTGAAACAGTGGGTGGAACGGCGCGAGGCGCTGCTCAATGCGGCGGGCGATGAACTGGTGAAGATCTACGGCACGCTGGAGCCTGATGTGGCGGCCCAGCAGATCGTGCGGCTTGATGTGCGGGTGGCAACCTCGATCCTGCGCAAGCTCAAACCCGCAGCGGCGGGGGCCATTCTCAATGCCATGGAGCCGAAGCGCGCGGCTCTGCTGGCCAAAGTCATTTCCAGCGCCGGGGCAGGTCCATGAGGCGGGTGTTGATGGTGGCGTGTGTGATGCTGGGCGGTTGTGCGGCCAGCATGGAAGATTTCAATGCAGCCCCCGCCATGACGCCGGTGGGGTCGGGGTTGAGCGCGGAGCCATCGCCGGTGGCGGCGGGGGCAACCCCTTTCAACGCCTCGGCCACATCATGGCAGGGGGGGCCTGCCGATTATTTCCGCGATGCCAGGGCGCGCCAGCAGGGTGATCTGGTCACGGTGAAGATTGCCGTCAACGACAAGGCCAGCCTGAACAATTCCTCGAACCGCAGCCGCAAGTCCAACAGCAACGCCGACGCCAACATGGATGTGGGCTTCTTCAATCTGATTGCCCAGGGCTCCGGCAATGCCGATGTCACATCCAACTCCTCGGCCAGCGGCCAGGGCGCCACGGTGCGGTCGGAAAAGATCACCCTGTCGCTCGCGGCCGTGGTGAAGGAGGTTCTGCCCAACGGCCTGCTGCTCATCGAGGGCAGTCAGGAAATTCTGGTCAATTACGAAAAGCGCCGCCTGGTGGTGCAGGGCCTGGTCAATCCGCGCGACATTACGCCCGACAACACCATCACCTATGAGAAGATTGCCGAGGCCCGCATTTCCTATGGCGGGCAGGGGCGCTTGTCGGATGTGCAGCAGCCCGGCTGGGGGCAGCAACTTTGGGACAAGTTTACCCCCTTTTGATGGGGTCATGGCGGACGAATCGGAAAAAAACACCGACGCAGGCGGCAGCGGCAAGGGGCTGATGCTGGCCCTGGTCGTTCTGGCGGTGCTCGGCGGGGCGGCAGGCTTCGGGGGCGGCTATTTCCTGGGCCGGGACGCGCCGAAGCGCGTTGCGGCAGCGCCGGTTGCGGCGGGGGCGGTGGCACAGGCTGCGCCCACCCCCCGGCCGGAGGGTGAGGCGGCAGCAGAGCACGGCACTGAAAATGCTGCGGCAGTGGAACCCGCAAAGGAACCGGAGCCGCCGGTTGAACTGCAGGTTCTGGCACTCGATCCGATCATCACCAATGTGTCGAATCCGGCTGGTGCCTGGGCGCGGCTTGAGGCCTCGGTGGTGTGCCGCAAGGATTTGAAGGACACACCGGAAATCGTGCGCGCCCGGGTGGCCGAGCAGATCATGATCTATCTGCGCTCCATCACCCTCTCGGAGGTGGAGGGGGCGAGCGGGCTTCTCAACTTCCGCGAAGATCTGAAAACGCTGGTCAAGAGTCTCAATCCTGATGAGGTGCAGGACGTGCTGATCCGCACATTGGTGGTCGAATGAAACGGCTGGTGCTGGTGCTGGTGATGCTGGTGGCGGGGGCGGGCCTGGCTGAGGCGCAGGAGGCCGCACCAGCGCTCACCGACATGCTGGGCCAGCTTCTACCCGCGCAGGGTGGGGCGGTGTCGGGCAAGATCATTCAATATCTGCTGGTGCTGACGGTGCTGTCGCTGGCGCCGGGGCTGCTCATCATGGTGACGAGTTTCACCCGCATCATCATCGCGCTGTCCTTCCTGCGCTCCGGGCTTGGGCTTCAGACCACGCCCGCCAATCTGGTGATGATCTCGCTGGCGCTGTTCCTCACCTTCTTCATCATGGCGCCCACCTTCACCACCGCCTGGGAGGGCGGGCTCAAGCCCTACAGCGCCGGAGAGATCAGCGATAGCCAGGCCTATGAGCGGATTACCGCACCGTTCCGCGACTTCATGGTGAAAACGGTTCGCGAGAAGGACCTGGCGCTGTTCCAGGACGTGGCGGCGGAGAGCAAGGGTCTGGCCGGGGCCAGCGATGCGCGCGATCTGCGCATTCTTATTCCCGCCTTCATGATCTCGGAACTGCGGCGCGGCTTTGAAATGGGTTTTCTGATCGCGCTGCCCTTTCTCATCATCGATCTCATTGTCGCCATGGTCACCATGTCCATGGGCATGATGATGCTGCCGCCAACGATCATCTCGCTGCCTTTCAAGGTGCTGTTTTTCGTGCTGGTGGACGGCTGGAGCCTGCTGGCGGGAAGCCTGATTCGATCTTTTTCACAATAATCGCAGCAGCCGAAGATTGTGCGAACCTTATTAGCTTCACTTTAAGATTTCGCTGATAGAACGCTGGTCATGGCAGGACGAAAGGCCTTCGAGGCCTGTCCGGCATTATGCCCCCGCTGCCATCCCGGTTTCAGTCCGGCATGTCCATTTCACTCACAGTCAGTCAGTCCTGAGGGAATAGACATTATGGCCAGCATTTTGACCAACACATCGGCAATGACCGCGCTTTCTTCGCTCAATGCCACCAACAAATCACTCGACAAGACCCAGAGCCGCATTTCCACCGGCTACAAGGTTGCCAGCGCCGAAGACAACGCCGCCTACTGGTCGATCGCCACAACCATGCGCTCCGACAAGGAATCGCTGGCGACGGTCAAGGATGCGCTCGGTCTCGGCTCGTCTACCCTCGACGTCACCTATACCGGCATCAACAGCGCCATCGATGTCACCAAGGAAATCAAGAACAAGCTGGTGGCGGCGCGCCAGCCGGGCGTTGACCGCTCCAAGGTGCAGGCCGAAATCACCGAGCTGCAGAACCAGCTGAAGTCGGTGGCCGACTCCTCGGTGTTCTCCGGCGAGAACTGGCTGTCGGTCGATTCCGGCGCGACGGGCTTCAACGCCACCAAGTCCATGGTTTCGTCGTTCACCCGGTCGGCTGGCGCCATTTCCATCGGCACCATCAGTGTCGATATCAGCGACATCAAGCTTTACGATGCCGATGACCAGTCCGGTCTGCTTGATACGGAAGCGACCACGACCCATGGTGCCGTCACTTATTCAGTGGCCACGCTGAACATTTCCGCGCTCACCGACACGGCCAATGATCTGGCCGACCTCGAGCAGATGATCGGCACGGTGGACTCTGCCATTTCCGGCATGACCTCGGCGGCCGCCAATGTTGGCGCGGTGAAGACCCGCACTACGCTGCAGAAGGACTTCGTCACGTCGCTGATGAACGCCATTGACCGCGGCATTGGCACGCTGGTGGATGCCGACATGACGGAAGAGTCGACCAAGCTTCAGGCCCTGCAGGTGCAACAGCAGCTCGGCGTGCAGGCGCTCTCCATCGCCAACCAGAGCAGCCAGACCATTCTGTCGCTGTTCCGCTGAGTGAATAGGGCCGCGGGGAGGCTCCTCCCCGCGGCCTTGTCCTGCCGCCTGTCCGAAGTGAGACGCCGGCTTTACCAATCCTTAACGCTGACGGTGCAGTCTCTGGCCATGGCAGGGCGTGATTTGCGCCTGGCATGAGGCCCCCGCTGCCATTCCGGTCCGGTCCGGCATGTCCCCTTTCGTGTGACGCGCGGGACAGACCATGAGCAGCATCATCACCAATGCCTCGGCCATGACGGCCCTTTCCAGTTTGAACAAGACCAACAAGGCTCTGGATCAGACCCAGAACCGCATTTCCACCGGCTATCGCGTGGCCACGGCCGAGGACAATGCCGCCTACTGGTCCATTGCCACCACCATGCGTTCGGACAATTCAGCACTGTCCACCGTCAAGGATGCGCTGGGCCTTGGCGGGGCCACCGTCGATGTGGCCTATACCGGTGTCAACAGCACCATTGATCTGGTCAAGGAGATCAAGAGCAAGCTGGTGGCGGCGCGCCAGCCCGGCGTGGACCGCGGCAAGGTGCAGGCCGAAATCGCCCAGCTTCAGCTTCAGCTCAAGAGTGTGGCGGATTCCTCGGTCTTCTCCGGCGAGAACTGGCTGTCGGTGGATTCGGGCGTGGCCGGGTACAATGACACCAAGTCCATTGTCTCGTCGTTCGGGCGCAGCAACGGCACAATCACCATCCAGACCATTTCCATCACCATCGCTGACATGAAACTCTATGATGCCAACGACCAGTCGGGCATTCTCGATCTTGCCGACACCACGACCAATGGTGGCACGGCCTATTCGGTGGCGACGCTGGATATTTCCACCCTCACCGATTCCGCCAATGATCTGGCCGATCTGGAGCAGATGGTGGGCTGGGTGGACACGGCGCTGGGCAAGATGACCACGGCAGCGGCTGACGTGGGCGCGGTGAAGAAGCGGATTTCGCTGCAGAGCGATTTCGTGTCGAGCCTGATGAACGCCCTGGACCGCGGCATTTCCAGCCTGGTTGATGCCGACATGACCGAAGAGTCAACCAAGCTGCAGGCCTTGCAGGTGCAGCAGCAGCTGGGCGTGCAGGCGCTGTCCATCGCCAATCAGAACAGCCAGAACATCCTGTCCCTGTTCAAGGGCTGAGCACTCTCCGGTTTCGGGCAAGGGCCGGGCGTTAGCATCGGCAACGGGCATCCGTTTGTGAGAGGCTGAGTGGCATGGTTTGGATGACGCGTCTTTTTGCCGGTCTGGCGGCGCTGGGCGGAAGGCGGCTTGCCGCGCTGGCGGTGGCGGGGCTTACGGTGTTCGCACTGGTGGCGGTGTCGGGCTATTATCTGTCGCGCCCAGCGCGCGAGGTACTCTATTCCAACCTCGACACCGAGGATGTGAATCGCATTGGCGCGGCGCTGGCGGCGGCGGGCATTGCCTTTGACGTCAGCGTCAAGGGCGACGCGGTGCTGGTCGACTATGGCAAGACCGCCACGGCGCGCATGATCCTGGCTGAACAGGGCCTGCCGAAGAGCGACCGGTCGGGATACGAGCTTTTTGACAAGATGGGTTCTCTCGGCCTCACCTCCTTCATGCAGCAGGTGACGCGGGTCAGGGCGCTGGAAGGGGAACTGGCGCGCACCATCCAGCAGATAGCCGGCGTCAAGGCGGCGCGGGTTCACCTGGCGCTGCGCAACGAGGGCAGTTTCCGGGCGGCAGCCGAACAGCCCACGGCTTCGGTGGTGCTGCGTCTCGACGGCGCGACCGCGGGCTTCCGCTCTGAGGCGGTGCAGCATCTGGTGGCGGCCGCGGTGCCGGGGCTTTTGCCCAATCAGGTGACGGTGATGACCACGGACGGGGCGCTTCTGGCGGCGGGCGGCGATGAGGCCATGGCCCAGCCCGGACAGCTCATCGGCCTTGAACATGAGGTGGCCGCCGACGCCGAGGACAAGATTTCCCGCACCCTGTCACCCTATCTGGGAGTGGGGAATTTTCGCGTCAGTGTCACAGCCAGGCTCAACACCGATCGGCGCGAGATCAATGAGACGGCCTTTGACCCCGAGTCCAAGGTTGAACGGTCGACGCGCTCGGTGAAGGAAAACAATGAATCGCAGAACCGCCAGTCGCAACAGGCGGTGAGTGTGGAACAGAATGTGCCGCAGGAGGCCAACCCCTCATCCGGTGGCGGCGACAGTTCGTCCGACAAGAAGGAACGCAAGGAAGAAACCGCCAATTACGAAATCAATTCCAAGCAGACAGCCACCGTGTCGCATGGCTATGGCGTTGACCTGTTGTCGGTGGCCGTGGTGGTGAACCGGCCGGTGCTGGCAAAATCGCTGGGCGACAATGCGCCCGAGGACAAGATCACCGCGCGCATTGATGAACTGGCGCGGCTGGCCCGCTCGGCCATTGGCTTTTCGGAAAAGCGCGGCGACACGCTGACCGTGACAGCGGTTGATTTCATCGCCGATCAGGCAGCCCTTGATGCCATGCCCGAGGAAAGCCTCATGATGCGGCTTTCGGGCCATGTGGGCAGCGTCATCAATGCGGCGGCGCTGATCATCGTGTCGCTGCTGGTGATGCTGCTGGGGCTGAAGCCGGCGCTGAAACTCATTCTGGCTGCCCCGCCGGCAGGTGCACCCGCGCCCGCTGCGGTTGGTCAGTTGCCGGGGCTGGAGCCGGGGCAGGGGGCAATTACCGACGCCACGGCGCAGGAGCTGCTGCTGCTGTCGGGCAAGGCGCCGCAGGACAAGCTGGCCCGCATTGTCGAGATTGACGCCGACCGGGCGGCCCAGGTTCTGAAACAGTGGCTGCGACAGCCGGACACGGTGGGTTAGGCCATGCGCACGCTGAAGGACTGGCTGGCCGCAGCCCCGCGTGAAAGAGCGCGCCTGCCGGGACTGGAACGGCTGGCGGCCCTGGAGACCGAACTGGCGGCCCAGCGCACGCAGCTTCTGGCACGGGAGGAAGAGGCAGCAGCCCAGTGCCGAAACCTTGTGGACGAGGAAGTGGCCGCAGCCCGCCAGCGCTGGGTGCAGGCTGAGGCCGAAGAGCTTGCCGCCCTCATCCAGCATCAGATGACAGTTCTGGAAGAGCGGCTGGCGGCGGCGGTGGAGGCGGTTCTGACGCCCTTTCTTGACAGCGAGGTGAGGGGGCGGGCGGTGGCTGATTTTGCCGCGCTGTTGCGCCGGCACCTGGCCGATGGCGGCGCCCTGACGGTGACCGGGCCGGGCGATCTGCTGGACGGTTTGCGGGCGGCCCTGGGCGAGGCCGCCGCCATGGTGACCTTTGTGGAGGGGCCGGGCGCGGACCTCAGCGCCCAGGCCGGCTCGACCCGATTTGCCAGCGCCGTGCAGGAGTGGCGTGACCGGCTGGCGGGAGGTGCAGCATGAGCAAGGGCAAGGGCGACAATGAGGTCCATGAGACCATCCTGATCCGCCGGGTCAATCATGGTGACCATGACACGCCGCATGGCGGGGCGTGGAAAATTGCCTATGCCGATTTCGTCACCGCCATGATGACCTTCTTTCTGGTGATGTGGCTGATTAATTCGGCCAATGAGGTGACCAAGAAGCAGGTGGCAAGCTATTTCAATCCCATCAAGCTGTCGGACAACGCCTCGGGCGACCGCGGCCTGGGCAGCAAGGTGCCGACCAACAAGGACGCCAAGGACAACAAGGATGAATCAACCGCCATCAAGCTGCCGGGCACGCTGAAACCCATGGGCGACCGCGAGGCGGCGGCAAGCCAGCAGACGGCCCCCTCGCCAGAGGACAAGATGCTGACCGACCCCTACCGGGCGCTTGATGAAATTGCCCGCGACCGGGCCGGCAAGGGCACGGCGCGGTCACCTGATCTTTTGGGCAATGGTGCCGGCGATCCCTTTGATCCGCAAAGCTGGGAGGCGCTGAAGGAAGCCCAGCGCCGCGACTTTCCGACCGGCATGACGGGGCAGGGCAAGTCGCAGGTGGACGGCACTGCGGATGCAAAACCGATGGCGCTGGCGCCCGAGGGGGCCATTCGCCCCGGCGTTGATGGCAAGCGTGAAAGCGCCGAGCAACTGGTGGCGCGCGCCAAGGACATTCTGAACGAAATCAAGACGCTGGCGCATAATGATGGTTTGGCCATGGACCTGAACATGACGGTGGAGCCGGTGCCGGAGGGGGTGCGGATTTCGCTGACCGACGGCAGCAATGCGGCCATGTTTGCCTTGGGGTCGGCCCGCCCCAGCCCGGCGCTGATCGCCCTGCTGGAAACGGTGGCCAAGGTTCTGACGCAGCATGAGGGCGCGCTGGTGATTGCCGGCCATACCGATGCCAAGCAGTATCGCAACCGCCACTATGACAACTGGCAACTGTCGACGGCGCGCGCCCACATGGCGAGCTACATATTGTTCCGCGGCGGGCTGGAACAGACCCGGGTGATGCGCGTCGAGGGCCATGCCGACCGTGACCTCAAGGTGCCGGACAAGCCGGAGGATGGCGCCAACCGCCGGGTCGACATTGTGCTGATGAGTGCGGAAAAATGAAGCGCCGTCTGGTCCTGGTCTTGGTGGCTGTTCTGGCCGGCGGCACCGGGGCGGTGCGGGCCGAGTCGGGCCATGAGCCGGGCCATGAGCCGGGTCCAGAGCCGGGGCCTGTGGTGGAAGCGGTCAATGCCGATGAGCTGCTGAAGGCCCTGCCGGTGCTGACGCCGGTTGAGCGCAAGCTCAAGCTGCTGCGCCGCGCCCAGGACCAGATTGTCCGGGGGCGGGGCGAAGCGGCAGAGGAGCAGCGCCACATTCTCGGCGCGATGGAGGCACTGTTTGACTCACCCGATTACTGGCGGCTGTTTACACCCGGCGATGCCAGCGCCATTGCTGCCTATGGCTTGAGCGGCGGGCGCCCCGATGTGGTGGAGCGGGCCGCCCAGCAGGCGTCCATCACGGCGCGAGACCGGCAACTGCTGCAGGGTGTGGCCTATTACGCGCGCGGTCTCATCGCCGAGGCCGCAGGCAAGCTTAAGGATCTGACCACGGAGGGCTATCCGGCGCTGCTGGCCGGACAGATTGCCATGGTGCAGGGGCTGGTGCTGGACGACGGGGACTATGTGCGCCGCGTGCTGCTGCTGGATAAGGCCATGAACAGTGTGCCCGGCACCATGGTGGAGGAGGCCGCACTGCGCCGCCTGGTGGTGCTGGCGGCCGTGAAGGGCGATGCGGCGGTGTTTGTGTCGGCGGCACGGCGCTATGGCATGCGCTTTGGGTCCTCGCTCTATGCGCAGGAGTTTCACGACAGTCTGGCGGTGTCCATTTCCCGCCTGTTTGGCCGGGGGCTTGATGCGGCGGCGGCTGATCTGGTGCTGGCACGCGAGCCACAGTCCCAGCGGGCCCTCATTTATGTGGCGCTGGCGCGGCTGGGCATCGCCATGGGCCGCACCGACCTCTGCCTCTATGGCGGCCGGCACGCGCTGCGGCTGTTGCCAGAGCAGACGCCGCCTGCCCGTCAGGCCCTGCTTTACGTTCTGGCCTGCCGGGTGGTGAGCGGCGACACTGTGGCAGCAGCCGAACTGGCGGACATGACCAACACCGCACTGAACCGTGATGAAGCCGCCCTGCTGGAGCGGGCCCGGCGCATGGCGTCGGCCATTGCCGCCCCGCCGCAGGCCGCTGGCGCGGCGGTGTTGGACAAAGGCCCGGGCGATGAACTGGCGGCACTGGGTGCCACCGCCCTGGCTGAGGCTGCAGCCCAACTGGCGAAGGTGACACCATGACGACGACGGCAGTGGACGGTGTGCGGGTGAAGGTGGCGTCGGGCCGTTCCCTTGCCGCCCACAGGCATGGCAAGGGGGCCGGAGCGGGCGCGGGTTTCAAAGGCGCGCTGGGCGCGCTGGGCGCGCTTGCCAAACCGGCCCAGCAGACAGCCGCCACCGCGGCAGGGCTGAAGGACAAGCCACTGGCCGACAATCAGCCTGCTGCCGAACGGCCAGCAGACGCGCCCGCCGCTCAGGTTCAGGCGCTTCTGGCGCTGGCCCCGGCGGCGTGGCCGGTGACAGGCGCCCCCCAGGCGGGTGAGAGCGGGCCGGATCAGCCGGATCTGCCGGATGTGACCGATGCGCCAGCAGCAGCTGCGGCAGGGCTGGCGGCGGGCGCGGCCCGCCCTGGCGCGGCCCCCCGGCATGCCGAGGCCATGGGGCAAGCGGCGCTCATGCCAGAAGGAAACAGCGAAGCCTGGTCCGGCCCCGCGGCCGCGCTGCCGCAAGCCCCCGGCGGGGGCAAGGCGCGCATCATCGCGGCGGTGGAGCCCATGCAGCTGGAGCAGCCCGTGGTGGACCGGCTGCCGGTGGCGGAAGGGCCGCCGGGTCCGGTGCTGGCGGCTTCGGGCCCGGCCACGCCGCCGCCATCACCCGCCCGGCAGATTGCCGCGCTGGTGGCTCCGGCTGCCGCAGCGGTGCCGCCAGAGGCCGAAGAGACGGTGAAGGTTCTGCGCCTGACGCTGCAGCCTGAACATCTCGGTGCGGTGGAGGTGACGCTGAAGCGGCGGGGCGCGGCCATCGCCATTGCCATTGCCACCTCCAGTGCCGCAGCACAGCAGGCCATTGCCCATGATCATGACAGTCTGCGGCGGGCGCTGGAAACGGCAGGCCTGGTACTGCCGGAGGGGGCGCTGAGCGTGGTGGTCCGGCCGGCTGCCGATCCGGCCAGTGCGCTGCCGCTCCATGGCGGGGCAAGCTTCGCCGCCCACCATGGCGGCGGCACGGAGGCGCGTTCCGGCGGCCAGAATTCTGCCGCGCGCCGCGCTGACTCCGGCAGAGGGGACGGCCATGACATACCGGTTGCGGAGGATGCTGGCGGCACTCGCCGCGCTGGTCTTTATCTCTGAGGCAAAGGCCGGTGACGGGGCCATCTGCGAACGCTACATGACCCAGACGGCGGCGGCCGAAGGGGTGCCGCTGGGCGTGCTCTATGCCGTGGGGCTGACCGAAACAGGACGCAAGGGGTCGCTCCATCCCTATGCCCTCAACATCACCGGGCGCACCGTCATCACCCGCAGCAAGCAGGAGGCGATGGCCGCATTTGCAAAGGCGCGCAAGCAGGGCCACACCCTCATTGATCTTGGCTGCATGCAGGTGAACCACCACTACCATGGCGACCAGTTCCGCTCGCCTGCCGACATGCTCGACCCGCCCCAGAACATCACCTATGCGGCGCGCTTTCTGAAACGCCTGCGAACCCAGGAGGGGAGCTGGACCATGGCGGTGGCGCGCTATCACGCCGGGCCCGACAACAATCCGGCCCAGAAACGCTACATCTGCGCGGTGATCCGCAATCTGGTGGCCACGGGCTTCGGCAACTGGACCAGCGCATCGCGCGCCTTCTGCCGGTCGTGACGGCGGGCCAGCCCGGCGCAAGGAAGCCGTGCGACAGTTGCTCCATCAGTGTGAGGAGAGTGACCCCATGAGTCTCTACGGCGTGATGCGCACCAGCACTTCCGGCATGTCGGCCCAGTCCAACCGTCTGGCCACGGTGGCCGAGAATGTCGCCAATGTGAACACCGACGGCTACAAGCGTTCGTCGTGCCGGTTCTCATCGCTGCTGGTCGATTCCTCGTGCGGCTGTTCCTATAATTCCGGCGCGGTTGAAACCAATGTGCGCACCGGTGTCGGGGCGCAGGGCAGCCTCATTTCCAGCGACAGCATTACCGATCTGGCGGTGAGCGGCGACGGCTTTTTCGTGGTGGCCGACGACATGGGCACACCCTATCTCACCCGGGCCGGCGCCTTTGTGGCCGACGGTGAAGGTGAACTGGTCAATGCGGCGGGCTTTCGCCTGCTTGGCTATCCGCTGAACGGCACCGACCCCAACGTCACGGTGAACGGCTATGCCGGACTGGTGCCGGTGTCGCTGGCCGAACTGGCGCTCACCGCCACCCCCTCCACCAGCGGGCTTTTCACCGCCAATCTTCCGTCCCAGTCGGCGGCGCTGGCGGCCGCACAACTGCCGTCCGGCAATGCTGCCACGGCCAGCTACACCGCCAAATCCTCCCTCGTGGTCTATGGCAATCTGGGCGAGACCCGCACACTTGACCTTTATTATGCAAAAACCGCCGACAACAGCTGGGAACTGGCCGTTTATGACCGGGCTGATCTTCCGGCCACCGGCACATTTCCCTATGGCGCCGGCCCCATTGCCACCACCACGCTGAGCTTTGCTGCCAGTAACGGCCAACTGGCCCCCGCCAGCCCCACGTCCATCACCATTCCGGTGCCAGACGGGGCGGCGCTCACCCTTGACCTGTCGGAGATGAGCCAGCTTGCCACCGGCTATATGGTGCTGGGGGCGCAGGTGAACGGCAATGCCGCGGCCTCTGCCGACATTGTGGAAATTGCCCGCGACGGCACCGTCTATGCAGCCTATGACAATGGCGACCGGCGCGCCGTCTATCGGCTGCCGCTGGCCAGTGTGGCCAGCCCCGACAATCTCGATCAGCAGACCGGCAATGTCTTTGTCACCACCTCCGAGTCAGGCCCGGTGCGGCTGGGATTTGCCCAGGAGGGCGGACGCGGCGACATCGTGTCAGGGGCGCTGGAACAGTCCACCGTCGATCTCGCCACCGAACTCACCGACATGATCGATGCGCAACGCGGCTACACCGCCAATTCCAAGGTGTTCCAGACCGGCGCTGAACTCATGGATGTGCTGGTCAATCTGAAGCGCTAGCCATGACAGGTCTCAGCGCGGCACTGTCCTATGCCCTGTCGGGACTGACCGTTTCGGCGGCCCAGACGGCGGTTGCCTCTCGCAATGTGACCTATGCGGGCGATGCCGACTATGTGCGCCGGACCACGGCGCTTTCCACCCTGCCGGATGGGGCGGCGGTGCTGTCGGCGACCACGCGCAGCGTGGACGCACGGCTTCAGGCCGATCAGTTGCGCAGCAGCGCCGATGCGGCGGGCCAGACGGTGACGCTCGATGCCTATACGGAACTGAGCGCCACGGTGGGCGATCTCAATGATGGCCAGTCCCTTGCCGCCGGCATTAGCAATCTTGCCATCAGGTTGGCGGATCATGAGGCCCATCCTGCCGACCGCACACTGGCTGCCGCTGCCGTGGGGGCGGCTGATGATGTGGCCCAGCGCCTCAACGATGCATCCGCCACGGTGCAGAAGGTGAGGCAGGACGCGGACCAGGCCATTGCCCGTTCGGTTGCCACCATCAACACCCTGCTGCAGCGCTTCCAGACCGTCAACCAGGAGGTCATCAACCGCAGCGCCGATGATGCCGCGCGCAATGATGCTCTCGACCAGCGCGACAGCATTCTGAAGCAACTGGCGCAGGAAATCGGCATTCGCACGGTGACGCGGGCCGGCCATGACATGGCGATCTACAGCGATGGCGGGGTGACCCTGTTCGAGACCACGGCGCGCAGCCTGAGCTTCACGCCGAGCCCGACCCTGTCGCCCGGCGGCCTGGGCAATGCCGTTTATGCCGATGGCGTGCGGATCACCGGTGAGGCATCGGCCATGCCGTCGGTGGCAGGGCGGCTGCAGGCGCAGATGGCGGTGCGCGACACTCTCACGTCGCAGTATCAGCGTCAGCTTGACGAGGTGGCGCGGGGACTGATTGTCAGCTTTGCCGAAGATGATCAGACGGGGGCGGGCCTGGCGCAGGCCACCGGTCTGTTCAGTTACCCCGGCAGCCCGGCGGTTCCCGCAGCGGCCGTGCCGGGGCTTGCCGCAACCATCACCGTGCATGCCGCGGCCGCCGGCAATCCGTTTCTGCTGCGTGACGGTGGCTTTGGCGGCGCTGCCTATGTCGCCAACAGCAGCGGTGCGGCAGGCTTTCAAAGCCATCTTTCAGGTTTGATGACGGCCCTTTCAACCAGCCGGGCCGCCGACCCGGCGGCGGGACTTGGAGCGTCCGGCACGGTGGATCAGCTGGCCCGGTCCAGTGCGGCCTGGCTGGAACAGGGCCGCAACGGGGCCGACGCCGCGGCAACCACGGCAACAGCGCGCGCCGACCGGGCCACCGAGGCCCTGCAACGGGTCACCGGGGTCAACATCGATGAGGAAATGGCCCGGCTGCTCGACCTGGAAAAGGCCTATCAGGCCTCGGCCAAGGTGATGAGCGTGGTCAACCAGATGATGCAGCAACTGGTGGCGATTGTCTGATCATGCTGCGCCCTGAAACCATCAGCACACTGAGCTTGCGGACCACCAGCCTGGACCAGCTGCAGCGTGGCCAGACGGCACTGGCCCGCGCCCAGGCCGAACAGACATCGGGCCGGCTTTATGATGTGGGGCTGGCGCTGGCTTCCGGCGTGGCGCGCAACCTCGACTGGCACGGCGAACTGGCGCGCATTGAGGCGCTGGCCACGCGCAATGAACTGGCGGCGGTGCAGGCCGGTGTGGCGCAGGACGCCATGGAAGGAATTAGAAAGCTGACCCAGAGCCTGATGACAACCCTGGCCGGCAGCGGCAATGCCGCCACCGGGCGGGCGGTGGCGCAGGGGCAGGCTGAGGCTGCCTGGGGGTCACTGGTGGAGCTGCTGGGCGCCAGCCAGAACGGCCAGCACATATTCGCCGGCATCAACAGCGCCGAAGCGCCGCTTTCCGCCTATGCGGGCGGCACCGGCGAGGCGGCGGTTGCCGCCTCGTTTCAGGCGGCCTTCGGCATGACCCAGACCGATGCTGCCACAGGCACCATCACGGGCAGCCAGCTCGACAGCTATCTGGGCGGCGCTTTCGCCAGTCTTTTTGACCATCCCTCCTGGCAGGCCAACTGGTCGACGGCCAGTGATGACACGCAGACCGTCCGCGTCGGTGACCGGCAACAGATCAGCATTGCCGTGTCGGCCAATGCCGAGGGGTTTCGCGCCGTGGCCGAGGGCATTGCCATGGTCATGGACCTGGGGCGGGGGCCGCTGAACGACGCGGCGTTCAAAACACTCACCAGCCGCGCCATGGCACGCCTCACGCAAGGCATGGACGCTATCACAGCCGAGCAGGCGCGGGTGGGACTGGCACAGCAGACGCTCAGTGAAACCGGCGACCGGCTTCTGGTGCGCCGCGATTATCTTACCCGCGCCATCACGAATAGCGAAGGTGTGGACCAGACGGAGGTGGCGGTGCGGATCAATACACTGATGACACAGCTGGAGGCGGGCTATGCCGTCACCAGCCGCCTCAGCCGCCTCAGCCTGCTTAACTATCTCGACTGAAGAGGATGATGGCATGTACAGCGCAGCTTATCAGGACGTGGCCTCGGAAACATCGGCGCGCATCCGCGACAATGAACGCCGGGCCTTTGATCATTGCATAGAACTTCTGCACGCCGCCAGAGACGCAGGGCGCGGCACGCGCCAGTCGGTGGAAGCCCTGTTTTTTCTGAACCGGCTGTGGGGCGTGCTGCTTGAGGATCTGGCCACGCCGGAAAACGGCCTGCCGGAGGAACTGCGCGCCAAGCTCATTTCCATCGGCATCTGGATACTGCGCTATGCCGAGGAAATCCGCCTGGGCGGCCAGGACAACTTCCAGCCGCTGATCGAGATTTCCGAGACCATCAGCGCCGGACTGAGGAGAAACTGATGCACATTCATCTCAAACGCGGCGAGAAACTCTACGTCAATGGCGCCGTGCTGCGGCTCGACCGCCGGGCCACGCTGGAACTCATGAATGACGCGCAGTTTCTGATGGAAGGCCACATCATGCAGGCGGACCGGGCAACCACGCCGCTGCGCCAGCTTTACTTTGTCACCCAGACCATGCTGATGGATCCGGTCAACGCCGACATGACGGCGGCCCTCTACAAGCATCAGGCGGCGCAGTTGCGCCGGGCCTGTCACTCTCCGTCGGTTCTTGCCATTCTGGAACGGGCCGACCGGTTTGTGATGCAGATGCGCTATTTTGATGCCCTCAAGGTGCTGCGCAGCGGCTTTCCGGCCGAGGATGACATTCTCCGCGGCAAGACAAAACTGCAGGTGGAGGCGGCGTGATGTCAGTCTCTGCTGTTTCCGGTGCTGCCGCCAGCCCGTCCACCGCCGCCAGCGATGTTGCCAAGGCGACCCTCGACTACAATGCCTTTCTGACGCTGATGCTGGAGCAGATGAAAAATCAGGATCCCACGGCCCCGGTGGACCATGCCCAGAACCTGGCGCAGCTTGCCTCCTTTTCCAATGTTGAACAGTCCATCAAGCTGAACAGCAAGCTTGATCTGCTGCTGGCCCAAGGCCAGGCCGCTGACGCGGCGGGCCTGATCGGCAAAACCCTCACCTCTGCCGACGGAACCGTGAGCGGCCGCATCACCAGTGTGGAAATTGCCGGGCAGGGTCTTGTTGCCCATCTCGAAGGCGGCCAGAGCCTCACCATGGCCACGGGTGTGCGGCTGAGCTGAGGCCATGAACGAAACCGACGCCATGGAACTGGTGCAGGCGGCCCTGTGGCAGGTCATGGTGGTGGCCGGGCCGCTGGTCATTCCGGCGATGGTTGCCGGCATTGTCATTGCGCTTCTGCAGGCGCTCACCCAGGTGCAGGAGGCAACGCTGACCTTCGTGCCGAAGATGCTGGTGATCTTTGCCAGCGTCATGCTGACGGCACCCTTCATCGGCGCCCAGCTCCATGGCTTCACCGAAATGATCTATGGCCGGGTGGCAACCGGCTTCTGACCGGCCATCTTCACGCAAGCCCCGGTTTCTAGCATTGCGCCATGAGCACTGTGGATATAGCCGTTCCGCCGCTTTCGCGTCTGCGCGCCGATGTGGGCTTCGCCGTGGGCATGGCGGCCATTCTTGCCGTGCTGTTTCTGCCGGTGCCGTCCTTCATCGTCGATGTGGGGCTGGCGTTTTCGATGTCGCTGGCGGTGCTCATTCTCATGGTGGCACTGTGGATCGAGCGGCCGCTGGATTTTTCAGCCTTTCCCATGGTGCTGCTCATTGCCACCATGCTGCGGTTGGCCCTCAATGTGGCCACCACCCGCCTCATTCTCACCCACGGACATGAAGGACCGCATGCGGCGGGCTATGTGGTGGGCGGCTTTGCCAATCTGGTCATGGGTGGCGATTTTGTCATCGGCACCATTGTTTTCGTCATTCTGCTTACGGTCAATTTCGTGGTCATTTCCAAGGGTGCCACGCGCATTGCCGAGGTGGGCGCGCGCTTCACCCTCGATGCCATTCCGGGCAAGCAGATGGCCATTGACGCCGATCTGTCGGCGGGGCTCATCGACGATGGCGAAGCGCGGCGGCGGCGCAGCGAACTGGAACAGGAGAGCGCCTTCTTCGGGTCCATGGATGGCGCGTCCAAATTCGTCCGTGGCGATGCGGTGGCGGGCCTCATCATCACCTTCGTCAACGCCTTCGGCGGCATCCTGATCGGGTCCTTCCGGCATGGGCTGGATTTTTCCGCCGCCGCCGACACCTTCACCAAGCTGTCGGTGGGCGACGGGCTGGTGACGCAGATTCCGGCCCTCATCGTGTCGCTGGCGGCGGGTCTGCTGGTGTCCAAGGGCGGCAACCGCGGCACGGCGGAACGCGCCATTCTGCGCCAGCTTGGCGGCTATCCGAAGGCACTGATGGTGGCAGCGGCCCTGCTGGCCGTGATGGCGCTGATGCCGGGCCTGCCGTTTCTGCCCTTTGCGGTGCTGGCGGGCGGGCTTGCCGCCGCCAGCCGCATCATGCCGCGCCTCAAGGCCGAGGCTGAGGCCGCCGAGGCTGCGCAAAAACGGGCGGCCGCCGAACAGAAGGCCCAGGACGACCGGAACAACGTCAAGGAGCTGCTGCGCACGCCGGAAATTGAACTGTGTCTGGGGCGGCAGCTGACCTCGGCCATGCTGGTGGCGCACGGCGAACTGGCGCACCGGGTGGCCAAGATGCGGCGCAAATTCGCCCAGACCTATGGCTTTGTGGTGCCGGAGATCAAACTGTCCGACGATCTTTCGCTGCCGCCCAAGGCCTATGCCATCAAGATTCACGGCACGCTGGCGGCACGCGCCGACCTGCGCCTTGGCGATGTCATGGTGATTGCCGGTGAACGGCCCGCGCCCGATGTGCCGCATGAGGCGGTGAAGGAACCGGCCTTCGGGCTTGATGCCTTCTGGGTGCCGGATATGTTTTCAGCGGAATTGCGCGCCCATGGCCACAACCCGGTGGACGCCATGTCGGTGATGCTGACGCATCTGTCGGAGGTGGTGCGCGGCAACCTTGCCCATCTCCTGTCCTATCGTGACCTGCGCGCCATCACCGACCGGGTGGAGCCGGAATACAAGCGCCTGCTTGAGGAGGTGATCCCCTCGCTCATGTCATACTCCACCCTGCAGGCCATTCTGAAACTGCTGCTGGCCGAGCGCGTGTCGATCCGCAACCTCCATCTCATTCTTGAAGCGATTGCGGAGATTGCGCCCCATGCGCGCAAGCCCGAAATCATTGCCGAGCATGTCAGGGTGCGCATTGCCCAGCAGATCTGCGGCGATGTGGCCAGCGACGGGCGCCTGCGCGTGTTGCGGCTTGGCAACCGCTGGGATGCGGCCTTTCTGCAGGCCCTGAAGCGCGACGGCAAGGGCGAGATCGTGGAGTTTGACATTGACCCCCGCGCCATCGAGCAGTTTGCCAATGAGGCAACGGCGGCCATCCGCCCGCATCTTGACCGCGGCGAAAGCTTTGCCCTGGCGACTGCCCCCGAGGCCCGGCCCTATGTGCGCATGGTGGTGGACCGCCTGTTCCCCAATCTGCCGGTCTTGTCACACATTGAAATTGCCCGCGGCCCCCGCATTGAAGCCATTGGCAGCGTGTCATGACGGCCACGGGGCTTCTGGCCATGGCGCTGCTGGTGTTCTGCCGATGCGGAGCAGCGCTGATGCTGATGCCCGGCTTTTCCAGTGCGCGCTTTCCCATGCAGGTCAGGCTGTTCACGGCGCTGGCCCTGTCGGCCAGCCTGACGCCGCTCTTTGCCTCCGGCTTTGGCCCCATGGTGGCGCGCGGTGTGGTTGAACCGGCGCTGGTTTTGTCTGAGCTCTTGACCGGTGCCATGATCGGCCTGCTCGGCCGGCTTTACCTGCAGGCGCTGCACTTTGCCGGCAGCTTCATGGCCAATGCGCTGGGTCTGTCCGGCATACCGGGTCAGCCCATTGATGATACCGAAGCCTCGCCACCGGTGGCGACACTTCTGTCGCTGGCCGGGGTGATGATGATTTTTGCCACCAACCTGCATTTTGAAACCATCCGGGCGCTGCGTGATTCCTATGAGGTGCTGCCGGTGGGGCGGTTTCCGGCGGCGGCGTGGATGGCGGGGCAGGTGACGGAGACGCTGGCCCGCACGCTGGTGCTGGCGCTGCAATTCTCCGGGCCGTTTCTGATCTATGCGCTGGTGCTGAATTTCGCCCTTGGCCTGGCGTCCAAATTCACCCCGCAGCTGCCGCTCTATTTCGCCACGCTGGGCATTGCCACGGTGCTTGGGCTGGTGCTGCTCAGGGTGGTGACACCCGATCTCATGCTGGTGTTTGCGGATCATTACGGGGCCTGGCTGAGGGCAGGGAAATGACTGCGGCCCGGCTGGTTCGGGTTGACCGCCTGCTGCGGGCGCTGGCGCGGCTCATGGCGGCGGAGCGGCGGCGCATCGAAGCCCTGGAGCAGGAGCGGACTGGTCTTGAAGCTGCCGAACAGGCGGCCCGGGCCGCCTATGACCGCTGCGGCGCCCTGACCGATGTGGCGGCAACGGGGCTGACGCGGCTGTTGCAACGCTTGTGGAATGAACGGGCGCGGGTTGAGTCGGCCTGGGCGGCGGCGGCGGCGCGGCTGGCCCGGCTGGAGGTCACGGAAAGGCGCCTGCGCCTGAAGCGCCGCATGCTGGCCGAACAGGCCGCGCGCAAGGCCATGGAGCAGGAGGTGGCTGAGTGGGTGGGCCAGCGCCGGTTTTCTGCGCAAGGGTGAGGTTTTCTGCGCAAGCTTGAGGTTTTCTGCGCAAGCTTGAGACAAGGGCAGGCCGCTATTCTTGCCGGAAAAGCGGGGTGCCCATGGCGGTGCAACTGGTCAGTGATCTGGTGATGGATGTGATGCGCGCGGCCGAACCGGTGCGCGCCCAGGCGGCGGCTCGCAAGCTGGCGGGCGGGGCGGCGGCCGTGGACACGGTGCCGTTCAAACAGGCGCTCAGGGCGGCCGCTTCGCCGCGGACGCTGACGCGTGACATTGTGGCCGACGTCATGGCGGCGGCCGAGCCGGCGCGGCGGGCATCGGCGCAGGCAAAACTGGCGGCCGCCCCGGCGGATGCCGTCACCTCTGCCCGCGCCTTCCAGTCGCTGGTGCTGGCCAGCGCACTTGATGAGTTGATGCCCAAGGGTGATGACGGCGGGCTCTATGGCTCCGGCACGGCGGGCAATGTGTGGCGCAGCATGGCCGGTGAACAGATGGCCACGGCCCTGGCCGGGCGCGATGTGCTGGGCCTGAACCAGAGACTGGCAACAGCGATGGCCGGTGGCGGCAGCACTGCGGCCTGGCCCTTCGCAGCAAGTGGTCCCATCCGCCCCTTCACCAGCACCTGAGGCAGCATGTCCCCCTTTCTGGTTCGCATCACTGCCGATGACCGCGGCGAAGCCCACCGCCAAAATCTCATGGTATTGCTGGACCGGCTGGAGGACGTGCTGAATCAGGAGATGAAGGCCCTGCGCGGATCCAGCCTGGCGGCGCACCAGCCCTTCACCGACCGCAAGAACCAGCTGCTGCGCGACTTCATCACCTTTCAGAAGGGGCTTGTCGATCCGGTGGTGCTGAAGCCGCTCACCCAGCGGCTGGCGCGGGTCTCCATTCTGCTGCGGCGCAACCAGCAGCATCTCGGTGCGCATGTGGAGGCGCTGAGGGACATCTCGCAACTGATTGCCCAGACCATACTGGCCGAGGATTCCGATGGCACCTACAGCGCCAGGCGCGGGTGATGCGGCATGATGAAATATCTCATGGTGGGCGTGTGGGCGGTGCTGGCGGCGCTGGGCGGGGCCTATGGCGGCCATGCCTATGTGACCCGGCCTCCGCCGCCGGCCACGGAAAGTGCCGCGCAGATCACCCAGTTCCGCACCGACATGACGGGTGTGCCCATTCTGCAGCGCGGCCAGGTGACGGGCTATGTGGTGTTCCAGATGGTTCTGGAAGCGGACGTGAACAAATTTGCCGATCCGAAAATGGACCCGCAGCCCTATTTCATGGATGCGGCCTTCCGCGCCATCTTTGAAAACACCGATCGCGGCTTTTCCGATCTGCGTCCCAAGGATCTCGACAAGCTGACCGGCGATGTGGTGCGCATTGCCAATGAACGCATGGGGGAAGGCGTGGTGAAGCAGGCGCTGATCGAGCAGCTCAACTTCATCCGCCGCGACGAGATCCGTCAGAACTGGTTCAAGAAATGAAGGTGCCGCCGCCGGCCCGCCTGCCGTTTCCCGGCTGGACCCTGCTGGCGCGGTCGCGGCTGGAGGGGGCGGGCCTCGACCCCGTGATGGCTGCCGTGACGCAGCCGGTCATGGCTGCGGCCAGGCCGCGCCCCACGGCCTCTCCGGTGGTGATGCTGGAAATCCCGGATGCCGAGTGGCAGCGGGTCAGGATGCTGGTGCCGGAGCTTGACCGCTTTGTGCAGCGGCAGGCGCATGATCTTTCGCTGCCACCGCGCATCGTCGCGCAGACGGCCCTTAATGAACTGGCCGCCACGGGGGCAAAGACGGGGCGGGTCTGGGAAAACTGGTTTGACGAGGAGGGCGAGACCCATCGCCCCCCGCCGGGACAGGCGGGGCGGCCGGCTGACCCGACACCCGCGCCTGCGGCGGTGGAGCCGGGCCGGGCGGAAATATTTCATCCGACCACGGATGATATGGCCGCGGCGGTTGATCTGGGGCGAAGGCCTGCCCCGCCCCCGCGCGCGGCCCCCCTGCGCACCGACATGCCGCCGCCTGTGGCGGCGTCTGGCCCTGGCCTGATGGGTCCACAGCTGCATGTGTTTTTCATGGGCCTGGCCGGGCTGGCAACAACCCTGTTCACGGTATGGTTGGTGTCCTGATGTGACGATGTGCCATGGCACGGGCCTTGCTGATGGTGTCTCATCATCAGCAACCCGGTTCAAATCATGTCACCCCAGCAGCGCCAGAGACTATCCGCCCTTCCGCGTGTCGAGCTGGAGGCACTGGCCTTCGCTGCCATGGTGCAGGCGGCGGGCATTGCCGCCGACTATGGGCCGAACCGGTTTTTCGTGGCGCTGGTTTCGGGTTTTGCCGGTGGTGTCATGCTCACCGCACTGGGCTTCGTGGCGGGTGCGCTGATCGCCTGATTACAGCACAAAGGCGTCGCGGTTTCCCCGCACCGACTGGACAATATAGTCACGCACGGTGGCCACCCGGCGGGTGTCGTGGGTGTCGGCATGAGTCGTGAGCCAATAGCTGCGGGTGAAGCGGATGTCGGGCAGAAGGCGGGTCAGTTCCGGGAAGGAAGCCGCGGCATAGTCGTGCAGAATGCCAATGCCGAAACCGGCGCGCACGGCCTCCATCTGGGCCACCACCGAGCCACACTCATAATGCCGGGTCATGAATTTCGACAGTTCGGCGGCATAGTCGAGGGCGCGTGAATAGGCGTAGTCCTCCACATGGGTGATGAACAGGCGGCCCAGAAGGTCGGCCTTTCTGGTCACCGCGCCCTGGCGCGCCAGATGGGCAGCGCTGGCATAGACGGACAGCGAATAGTCGGTGAGCTTCGTCACCATCAACCGGCCCTGGCGCGGCGGGTCCAGTGTCACGACAATGTCGGCCTCGCGCCGCGACAGTGAAAAGGTGCGGGGCAGGGGCACAAGCTGGATGGTGAGGGCGGGGTGCTGTGCGGCAAGGGCGGCCAGTGACCGGGCGAGATAATAATTGCCCAGACCATCGGGGGCGCCGACCCGCACCGTGCCGGACACGGCGGCAGCCGCGCCCGACAGCTTTGCCCCCGCTTGCAGCAGTTCCGACTCCACCCGCTCGGCCGTGGGCAGCAGCGCCTCGCCCGCCGGGGTCAGGCGGCAGCCCTGGGGCAGGCGTTCAAACAGGCGCACATCGAGGCTTTCCTCCAGCGCGGTCAATTGCCGGGCCACGGTGGCGTGGTTCAGCCCCAGGGTTCGGGCGGCGCCCAGGATTTGACCGGCGCGGGCCACGGCCAGAAAGGTGCGGATCAGGTTCCAGTCCATTCCGTGACTATAAAAAATGCACATCGGAAGCGCAATCGGCGGCATTGATGTGCGGAAATAGGCATGGGACAAGGGGCCAACAGGAGGACTCCCATGACCCAGCCCGCCATCATTGCCCATTTCATCAACGGCCAGAGCCTGGCGCCCAAGGGGGCACGTACGGGCCCGGTGTTCAACCCGGCCACGGGCGAGCAAACGGGCGCGGTGCTTCTGGCCTCTGCCGCCACGGTGGCGGAAGCGGTGGCCGCGGCCAAGGCGGCCTTTCCCGGCTGGGCAGCCACACCGCCCCTGCGCCGCGCCCGCGTCCTCAACAGGTTTCTGCGCATTCTGGAAGACCGCGCCGAGGAACTGGCGCACTGCATCACCCGTGAGCACGGCAAGGTTCTGTCCGACGCCATGGGCGAGGTGACGCGCGGCATTGAGGTGGTTGAATTCGCCACCGGGGCGCCGACGCTGCTCAAGTCCGAGATGACGGAAAATGTCGGCACGCGGGTGGACAGTCATTCGCTGCGCCAGCCGCTGGGTGTGGTGGCGGGCATCACCCCCTTCAACTTCCCGGCCATGGTGCCCATGTGGATGTTTCCGGTGGCGCTGGCGGCGGGCAACTGCTTCGTGCTGAAGCCGTCGGAGCGCGACCCGTCGTCAGCGCTGCTGCTGGCGCGCTGGCTCACCGAGGCGGGCCTGCCCCAGGGCGTGTTCAACGTGGTCAACGGCGACAAGGAGGCGGTGGACGCGCTGCTCACCCACCCCGACATTCAGGCCGTATCCTTCGTCGGGTCCACGCCCATTGCCCGCTACATCTATGAAACGGCCACCCGCAACGGCAAGCGCTGCCAGGCGCTGGGCGGGGCCAAGAACCACATGATCATCATGCCGGACGCCGACATGGACCAGGCGGTGGATGCGCTGATGGGCGCAGGCTATGGCTCGGCGGGCGAACGCTGCATGGCGATTTCAGTGGCCGTGCCGGTGGGCGAGAAGACGGCCGACATTCTGATTGAAAAGCTGGCGCCGAAGGTGCGGGCACTGAAGGTGGGGCCGGGGGTGGACCCGTCGTCGGAAATGGGCCCGCTGGTGACGAAGCAGCACTTCGACAAGGTGAAGGGATACATCGACAGTGGCGAGGCCGAGGGCGCCAGTCTGGTGGTGGATGGGCGCGGGCTGAAATTGCAGGGCTATGAGGGCGGCTATTTCCTCGGCGGCACGCTGTTTGACCATGTGAAGCCGGACATGCGCATCTACAAGGAAGAGATTTTCGGGCCGGTTCTGTCGGTGGTGCGGGCCAAAAGCTATGACGAGGCGGCAGGCCTTATCAACGCCCATGAATATGGCAACGGCACGGCCATCTTCACCCGCGACGGTGATGCGGCTCGCGAGTTCGCCACCTCGATCCAGGTGGGCATGGTGGGCATCAATGTGCCCATCCCCGTGCCCATGGCGTTTCACTCCTTCGGCGGCTGGAAGGCGTCGCTGTTCGGCGATCACCACATGCATGGCATGGAGGGCATCCGCTTCTACACGCGCCTCAAGACCATCACCTCGCGCTGGCCCACCGGCATTCGCGCCGGCGCCGAATTCGTCATGCCGACCATGAAGTAAAGGAAAGCGCCGCCCGGCGCATACGGGATGAAAGCCCTGAAGGGGGCCAACGGTCCTTGTGCGGGGCAATTCTCCGGTGACAGGGCGGCAAAGCAATGGCAGAGTGCGGGCCTTGCAACCGGGAGGATGAATGATGCGGACGGTGATGCGGGGTTTGGGGATTGCGGGCTTCGTGCTGGCGCTGTCGGCGGGGTCGGCGCTGGCGGCGCAGTGCGGCAATACGGGTGCGGGCTTTGAAGCGTGGAAGACAAGTTTTGCCCGTCAGGCGGCGGCCAACGGCATTGGCAAGCGCGGCCTCTCGGCCCTGGCCGGCACCCGCTATGCCACCGGCACCATCCGCGCCGACCGCAACCAGCATTCCTTCAAGCTCAGCCTCGGCCAGTTCATGGCCAAGCGCGGCGCTTCCTCCATCGTGGCGGCGGGCCGGGCGCACAAGCGCGCCAATGCCGCCCTGTTTGAGCGCATCGAGGCGAAATATGGCGTGCCCGCCGGGCCGCTCATTGCCATCTGGGGCATGGAGACGGGCTTTGGCCGCTATACCGGCAGCCAGAACACGGTGTCGGCCATTGCCACGCTGGCCTATGACTGTCGGCGCAGCGCCTTCTTCACCGATCAGCTCTATGCGGCGTTGAAACTGGTGGACCGCGGCGTCATTTCCTCCGGCACGCGCGGGGCCATGCACGGCGAAATCGGCCAGACCCAGTTCATGCCCAAGAATGTGCTGCTCTATGGCGGCGGCGGCAGTCTGGCGTCCAAGGAATCGGCGCTGACCTCCACGGCGCGCTTCCTGGTGGGCCATGGCTGGCGGCGCGGTGCGGGCTATCAGCCGGGGCAGGCCAATTTCGGCGCCATTCAGGGCTGGAACGCAGCCTCGGTCTATCAGCAGGCTATTGCCATCATGGGCCGCCAGATCGACGGCGAGTAAGCATGAGTCCTTTGCCATCATCAAATCCGAAAAGTCTCACAACTTTTCGGGATGATGGCGTGCCATCATGGGCCGCCAGATCGACGGCGAGTAAGCACGAGTCCTTTGCCATCATC
>ERZ1645187.508-NODE-508-length-38515-cov-9.768955_pt1 | contig 38515 bp, 55 predicted proteins | sample MGYA00575352_ERZ1645187 | MGnify/ENA primary metagenome ERZ1645187 (study PRJEB40837, sample SAMN11349314) | freshwater sediment metagenome | isolation source: river sediment | host: Sediment | place: India: Wazaribad , New Delhi | collected 2017-02-21 ... | reverse complement strand
GCCTTAGCCTTGGCCGCCGCCGGGTGGGTGCGGGGGGAGGTCTTCCTGACTTTGCTGTAATTCGACATCTACGGTGGCACCGGTGGCGAGTGGCGGGAATTGACGGGATTTCACGGGAAGCCTCGGGATTATAAGGGCTTAAGATGGACGCATGGGCGGCTGCGCGGGCATGCAAAAAGAGCAACAATTTGGCGCTATGACGCCTGCAGGCTGCAAATTCGTGGCTCTGGGAGGTCGCAGCGTAAAATCTGCGCAGAACCGCTTCAATACAGGGTTTTTTGCGGTTTTCAGGCTCATTCGCTGAGCCTTCCATGTCCCACCATAGGCGTCAAGGTGGGACAAATGCGTCCCACCTTATCCCACCTTGTTGTAAACAGAAATGTATGTTCTAAACCAATGGTTTAGATTATACCCGCGCCCGTTTTCTGGCCAGTCGAGGTGGGACGCTGACGGAAGGTGTTGCGGCCTCGGCGAAGCCGGGGAAAACATCCTGATCAAACTCAATGGGCTCCACCTGAGGCCGACCAATTACCCCCCTCACTCCCACCGCTTCGAGGCGGCGGACGAGCTCGTCAACATCGCGTTGAGGCAGCAGGCGTAAAGGCTGAGGCTGGTTTTGATTGGCCGGCCTGGCCATGGCGATGATCTCACGCACCTCGGTGATGATATCTCTGTTCATGTGATCCCCCAAAATTGGGGGCAGGACTATAATGGCACGGCCCCCGGTTAAAAACGCGAACCCTTGCCTTTAATGGCTGGCCTTGCGTTCTCGTCCTGTTCTAGGGTTTTTATCCTATCGGCGTAAAGGGCAGCGATGAGTTTTGCACGCGAAAGTGGGTCAATCTCTATATTCGATTCCTCAACGCCTCGTATGACATCAGCCAGGACGGTCACATCGAACGAACGGTGTAATGCCCCGCTGGCAATGTAGTTGAGATCAGCACCGTATTCTTTCTGGAGACGAATCAACAGATCGAGCGACGGGGACGACTTCTCAGCCTCATAATTGGCCCAGGCGGCCCGGCTGACGCCCACCAGTGGCCCCCACAATTCCTGTGCGATCCTACCCCGAACCTCTCTAAGCCTTTGACCCCAGCCACTTTTCATCGTGACCGTCCATTCAGGCTGTCGCCGCGACTAAACAAGCAGCGATTGCTGTTGCTTTCAGCTATATTTCTAGTTATAAATGGCAGCACTGACTTATTTTCTAGGCAGCGCTCCAACTGATTGCCATGGGCCACAATGAACCTGAAACTGCGCAAACCGCGTCTTGACGAGTGGGGAATTCGGGCCGAGCTGCGGCGCCGGGGCCAGACCTTCAGGGTGATGGCGGAGGAATCCGGGTTCAGCGCCTCGTCGCTGCGCGCGGCGCTCGTCAAACCCTCAACTCGGGTGAACCTGCACATTGCCAAGGTGCTCAATATACCCGCTCACGAACTGTGGCCGGACTGGTTCGACGATGACGGCGAACTGATCCCGGCCAAATACAGGCGGAAGCTTAGCAGGAAGCGGCACCTGTGCGCGAGTCCTGAATCCATGGCGAGGGCATCATGATTGACCACCTTGCCCGCGCCCGGCTCCGCCAGCGTGTCTTGACCCTCTATGCGGCCAATATGGCCCTGGCCCTCATTGCGGTTGCCCTGAACGGCTTCGGGGGTCTGCCATGGTGAGCTGGCTCAATCATTCTGTTCCGCCGCTGGTGACGCCACGGCGGGTGTGTGGTGCCCCAACCACGCAAGGGGGGATCAGTCGGCGTGCAGGTCGGCTGATCCCCTCGCCTTTACCAAATGGAGCACAATCATGGCGCTGATCGAGAGCGGAGCCTTTCCCATCGCTGACATTGAGGTGGGTGACCGGTTGCGCCAGGTTGACGCCGGGTGGGTTGAAGGTCTGGCAAAGGTGATCGAGGCCACGGGGCTGCAGCACCCCGTCGAAATCATGCTGATCGGTAATAGTTATCGGCTGGCCTCGGGTGCCCACCGGCTGGCGGCCTTCCAGCTGTTGGGGCGGAAGGATATTCCGGCCCGGATCATCAGCCCGGACACCGACAAGCCGGAACTGGAGTTACGCCTTCACGAGATTGCCGAGAATGTTGGCCGCCGCGAGCTTTCGGCGCTGGACCGGGCCGCCCATGTGGCGGAACTGAAGGAAGTTTACCTGCAACTTCATGGTGAAACGCGGGGCCGGAAGGGCAGGCACGAAAAAAGTGCAAACATTGCACTTTTTTCCCTGGGCGACGATGTGGCCGGAAAAATGGGCCTGTCGCGGCGCACTATCTTTGCCGATGCCGATCTGCACAACAAGTTGACCGCCGACACGCGGTCACGCCTGGCGGGGCATCCGCTGGCCGACAACCGGGCACAGCTGGTGGCCCTGTCCAAGCTGGATGCGAATGGGCAAGCCCGCGCCCTGGACCTGCTGATGGCCGACAACCCCCAGGCCACCACCGTGTCGGCGGCGCTTTCGATCATCGACAACAAGGTGGACATCAAGGCCCCCGACGAGCGCGACTTCGCGGCTTTTCTGAAACTGTGGGCGCGGGCCAGCCGGAAGGTGAAGCGGCAGATCAAGAACCACATCACCAAAGAGGATGGGATGTGATGGGCTGGACACATGAAAAACGGGCGGAAGCGGCGGCGCGGATGAAGGCCCGCCATGCCGACCCGGAGTTCAGGGCGGCGGTGGCAGCGCGGATGAAGGCCCTCCATGCCGACCCGGAGTTCAGGGCGGCGTGCGGGTTTGTTGATGTGCCACCGCACCTCAAGAAATACGCGGCCAAGCTGCGCTCGTGTGGCATCCGGGGTGATGATCTACGCGCCGCCATTGACGCCGAGATCAAGAAGCAGGAGGGGCGGTGATGGGCTGGACACCTGAAAAAAGGGTGGGGAGCCATGGCGAGGGCATCAGCCTTAGGGATCATTTCGCGGCGGTGGCCATGCCCGAGGTATTGCGGGTGATGGTTGGCCAGGTGGGGGTGCTGCCCAAGGAAGAAATATTCCGGGTGGTGGTGGCACAATCATACGAAGTTGCTGATGCCATGCTTCTGGCGCGAGGCGAGACATGACCCACTGGCTCACCGCGCGCGAGATTGCCGAGCTGGCTTTGCCGGGCATGCCCGGCACAAAGCGCAATGTGAACAGAGTGGCCATGGCCGAGGGGTGGGCCGACCGCAAGGCGCCGACCGGCGAAGCCCTGGCACGGAGGCGCGCCGGCCGCGATGGCGGCGGCGGCATTGAGTATCACACCTCGCTGCTGCCCTCCGATGCGCGCATTGCGCTGGCGGCGCAGCGTGCCAAGGTTTCACCCACTCCCATCAAGCCCGCTACACCTTCGGCCCTGACTGCATCGCCGCCCATCGCCCTCAGCAAGGGGCAGACGCTGCGCCGTGATGCAGGGCTGGCCGTGCTGACCATGGCCGATGAGCACTACCGCGCCAATCGGGCGCTGGGCCGCAAGGGGGCAGACGACGACTTTGCACGGCGTTTCAACAGGCGTGAAATCGACGTTCCTGACTGGCTGAAACTGGCGCTTCCCAGGGTTTCCACGCGTTCTTTGGCGCGGTGGCGCAAGGCCCGCGACCAGGGCCGCTTTCACGCCATTCGCGGAGATGGCCGAAAGGTCCGGCCGCTCATCGAGCGGGTGAATGACGGGGCGGTGGCAGAACACATCAAAGCCCTTATCGTGCATCAGCCGTTTCTCACCGCCGCGCATGTGCGGCAGTTGGTGGAAGCCAAATTCGGTGCCACGCTGAGCGATGGTGCGCGCGAGGTGGCACTGCCACACGAGGCCTCGTTCAACCGCTTCATGACGGCCTGGAAGAACGAAAATCGGCGGTCACTGACGGCCTTCCATGACCCTGACCGCTACAAATCTCACATGCGACTGGCTGGCCATAACGCCTATGCGCATGTGGGGCAGGTCAACCAGTGTTGGGAGATCGACGCATCGCCGTCCGATGCGCTCACCCTGGATGGGAGGCAATCGGTCTATGCCTGTGTGGATGTCTATTCACGCCGCGCTCTTTTCCACGTGTCCAAGGTGGCGCGCACCGAGGCCACGCTGACACTGGTGCGCAAGGCCATTCTGGCCTGGGGCGTGCCGGACACGATCCGCACCGACAATGGCTCCGATTTCAAGAGCCGCGCCTTCGTTCAGGCCATGGCATTGGTTGGCATCCGCCACGAGGTGAGCGACCCCTTTTCGCCGGAGCAAAAGGGCATCGTGGAGCGGATGATCGGCACCATGCAGCGGGGTTTCATGCCGCTTCTGCCCGGCTTCATCGGTCATAATGTTGAAGATCGAAAACAGATCGAGGCTCGGCGCAGCTTTGCCAACCGGCTTGGTGAGAGCGATGAAAAGGCCTTTGCCGTCAACCTGACAGCCAACGAGCTTCAAGAAAAACTCGATGCGTGGGCGCGCGATGTCTATGCCCACCGTGCCCATGGCGGCCTTGGCAACATAACCCCCTTTGCCAAGGCTGCAGCTTCGCCCGGAACCGTGAAACAGGTGGCCAATGTTCACGCTCTGGACATGCTGCTGTCGCCGGTTCCGGGCGGGTGGCGCCAAGTGACCAAGCGCGGCATCCGCATTGAGCACGACTATTTTGTTTCCGGCAGGATTTTTGCCGGGCAGCGGGTCTTTTGCCGCCGCGACGGCACGGACATGGGCAGGCTTTATGTGTTTGCCGACGAGCTGGGCGAATTCATCGGCGAAGCCATCTGCCCGCGCCTGGCCGGGGTTGATCCGCGTAAGGCGATTGCCGCCGTGCGGGCCGAGCATGAGGCCATCACCAGGGAAGGCCGGGCCGAAATGCGCCGACTGAAGGCGCGGATCAAACCGCGCGACATGGTGGACGCGGTGCTTGACCTCGGCGCGCGCAAGAGCGCCAGCGTGACCGCCTTTCCCAAGCCAGTGGAGGGTCACAGCAGCAGAGCATTGGAGCAGGCGGCAGAGGCCATGGCAATGCGGGCAGAGGAATCGCGACCTGCGATGCCCAGAGCCGCGACGGCCAACATCGTGCCAATGCGCGAGACAAAACAACAACGCTATCGCCGGGCGCTGGATATACGGGCGCGCATCGACGCGGGTGATGCCGTCAGCGCCGAGGACGCGCGCTGGCTTGGCGGTTACGAAAAGGACGCAGAATTCAAAGCGTGCGCCGAGATGGTGCTGAGCTTTGGCAGTGAGTGGCTCAACCAGGCGTAAAAAAAGCGCTCCCCGCTGTAACGGGGAAGCGCGCAACCCAAATATCGAACGGTGGTTAAAATGGCGAAAAACGAGCCGAGAGTCAATGCAGGCAAGGCAGGGAGCATTCTTGGCCTGCCGAATGTCACAGCGTTCTATGAACTGGTGCTAGGCCTGATGGAGCGTTCATCCTTCTTGCCGGGCTGGGGTGTTTTCTATGGCCGTGCCGGGCTGGGAAAGACCGTCGCAGCCACGCGCACCGCAATCAATCTCGACTGCATCTACATCGAATGCGGTCCAACCTGGAATTCGAGCACGCTGATGGACAACATCCTGCACGAGCTGATGGAGCGGGACCTGCGTGGCACCGTGAACAAGAAGCTGGACAGGATCATCAACATTCTGTCTGAAAGCCCGCGCCCGCTGATTTTCGACGAGGCCAACTTCCTGATCGACAAGCGGTTGGTGGATGTGGTGCGCTACATTCACCTCAAAACATTGTCACCCATAGTCCTTATCGGCGAAGAAAATATCCACGCCAAGCTGATCCCCTACGACCGGGCGCACAGCCGTGTTTCAAAATGGGTTGCCGCCGAATATTGTCGTCCTGAGGATGCGCGGGCACTGGCGGAGGCAAACGCCCCCGAGGTCAAGCTGGCCGACGACCTTCTGAAACACTTCGTTGAGCAATGCCACGGCGTCACGCGCTACATCGTATCGAATATTGACCGGGCGCGGGTAAAGGCCATCCGCGAGCAGCTGACCACCATCGACCTGCAATCATGGGTCATTGAAGACACTTACGCGGGCAACCCGCCACGCACTCTGCGGAGGGCGGGCAAATGAGCGTTGTTGTGCCTCTCAAGCGCCCCGTGCATGACCATTTCAGCATCACCATCGAACCAGGCCAGGAGGAAATGTTTCTGGCCCTGCGCGAGATTGCCAACCTCCGCACCGGGTTCACCGCTGGTGATCTGGCAAGAGTGAGTGGCGGCAGCACCACCAGTGCCGACTACTATCTCGCTCGGCTAGTCCGTGCCGGGATAGCCCTGGTTGCTGGCTCTACCACTGACCGTCAAATTCTATACGCCATCACCCGATTGCCGTCATCGGTGGTGGTGCTGAATACCAGATCACAGCCTGACCGCTGGTTTACCCTGCGCCAAGCGGTGTGGAAGGCTATACGCATCCGCAAGGAGTTTACAGTGCGGCTCCTGTGGGATGATGTGCGGCCCACCATTGCCGATGCGCGGCTGCGGGAAGTCAGTGGCATTGTCGGGTTTCTGCGTGCCGCCGGCTATCTTGAAAGCCTTTTCGGTGACACCCCACGGGGTGAGGAGCAGCTGCGGCTTCGCCGCCTGATGGACACCGGACCACTGCCGCCGCGCCTGTGCGAGGCAACCCTGGCCTATGATCTCAATACCCGGACCTTTTACGGCGTTGCACTGGCTCGGGAGGTATTCCATGTCGCGTGAGAAAAGACGTGGACCAGCAAAGGGCACCTATGCCCCCCAGCAATCCCTCAAGAACGCGCGGGAGGCGTGGGGGGAAGAAATGCCCGACTGGATCATGGTGCTCGGCGAAGCCTGTGACCGCTCCAGCCAGACTGCCATAGCTGAACGGATCGGATACTCGAATTCGGTCATCTCGGCCGTTCTTCGCCGCCGCTACCGGGGAACCATTGCCGTGGTGGAACAGGCGGTGCGGGGCGCACTGATGGGGGAACACGTCGATTGCCCGGTGACCGGGTCGATCCGGCGCGATCAGTGCCTTCGCTACCAGAAGAAGGCGGCCCAATTCATGGCCACATCACGGCTGGCAGTTGAACTTTATCGGGCGTGCCGTGGAACGTGCCCGCACAGCCGCATGAACATCAACTCCGAGGAGAAGGCGTCATGACCAGTGACAAAATCAAAACGATGATCAAGTCGCTGGAACTGGCGGCGAGCGGAGAGGTCACAATCCCGCGCAAGTTTCTGAGTGCCATGGCGGTGTCAATGCAGGGCATCCGCGAGGAGGTAATGGCCCTGGAGGGCGCGCAGGTGCCACGGCGGCAGAGGCTGACGGTGGAACACATGAACAGCAATGTTCACCTGTTCCCGGTGGCGGCGAGGCGGGAGGCCAACCTGCCATGACCACACTCTCCACCCATCAGATCATGGGGCACATGGGAACGCCGGGCGCACGCACAGCGCGCCTGGAGGAATTCATCCGCCGCGCCCGGCTGGCGGCACAATCCAAACGCGCCGCCATCACCTTTCTTTCCGCCGACGATATCCATGCCATGGCGCAACTGTCGCTGGTGGCAACGGACCTGCTGATCGACATCCGCAACCACGCCATGGCCGCCGCGCAACAGGGCCAGTGCCTCAGCGCCGCAACCATGGCCGACTACATCAACGGCAACCTGCCCCAGCTTTCGGAGATCATCCATGGCCAAGACGCCCAGAGCTAAAACCGCTGCCATTGTTTCAGTGCCGCAGAGCCGCGAGGAGGCCAATGAGGCCATCTTCAGGATCGGCGATCTGGAGCGCCGCATTTCCGAAATGGATATTGGCCTCAAGGATGCCCTGGCCAAGGTCAAGGATGAGTTCGAGCGCCTTGCCGCGCCGCTGGTGCAGGAGCGGGCACAGATCACCGAGGGCCTGTGTGCCTGGGCGGAGGCCCATCGCGCCGAACTGACGCAAGGCGGCAGGACCAAGACGGTCTCATTCCCCGCTGGCGAAATCTCATGGATGACGCAGCGGCCCTCCATCGGACGGATCACCGCGCCAGAGGCGGTGATCAGCTGGATGAAGGCCAATGGTCTGGACCGTTTCGTGCGCGTGATCGAGGAAATCAACCGGGCGGCGCTGCTGGATGACCCGGACACGGCCGCCAGCATTCCCGGCATCAAGATCGGTGGCGGCCACGAGGCTTTCAGCGTCAAGCCGTTCAGCCCCCAGGGCCTGGAGGCGGCGTCATGAACAACTGGTTATGGGATCAGGTGGCGCTGATGGGGATTGGCGCGTTGGTGGGCATGATGGTTGGCGCGGCGGTCATGGACAGTGCCTGGCGGCGCTGGCGGGCGCGGCACCGGAGGCGGTCATGAACCGGAACGGAGATGGCAGGGCCTGGAGCGAGGAGGAGGATCGCTCGCTGCGAAAACTCTATCCCACGGGCGGCTCTACGGCCGCGATGACTGAGATCAAGGGGCGGAGCAGAAATGCGGTCAAACAGCGTGCCATGAGCATGGGCATCCGCCTAGCACAACCAGCGATGGATTTTCGGTCGAGCAAGACTTATCAGGCTCGCCATCACATGCACCCGCTGGTGTGCTCTCTTGTGGAGCGCATTGCGGAGCTGAACTGCAATATCCCAAATCTGTGTGCTGAAGCCGGACTTTGCTCAAAGGCGGTCGTGTCGCTGAGGTTTAACACGCCGAGCCTGCAAAATTTTGAAGCCCTGGCCAACTGTGTCGGCCTGACGCTCACCCTGGTGGAACTGAAGAAATGATGCGGCGCGCCCTCATCCTCGCGCTGCTGGCACTGGCGTGGCTGTCGGCACCTGGCATCATGGGGCGTGGCCATTCGGCCGAACTTGCCAATGTCGCCCGGCAGTATGTGGGCCTGTCGGAACAACGGAACCGCGCCTATCTGCGCCGCCTCATGGGTTTTGATCCGGTGCGGACACCCTGGTGCGGCGGCTTTGCCGGGGTTGTGGCACGGCGCGCCGGTGTGGTGCCGCCAGCGGCATTTCCTGCCGCGCGATCCTGGCGCAGCTGGCGGCGGCCCTCCACCTGCAGCCGCAATGCCGTGGCGGTGTTTCGTGGCCATGTGGCCATTGTGACCAGAACTGACGGGCGCTGGGTGTGGGTGATCGGCGGCAATCAGCGCAATGGCGTCACCGAGAAGCGGGTGGCCCGCGCCAAAATCCTGACCTGCAGGAGGTAGTTCATGGCCCAGGCAGCCTTCGACGAGCGGCGCGGCCTTCTGGCGCGCATTCATATGGCCCGGTCCAAGGCCGGGCTGGATGATGACACCTACCGTGACATGCTGGAGGCCAAGACCGGCCTCCGCTCGGCAAAGGAATGTTCGGTGCACCAGCTTAAGGTGGTGATCGGCCATCTGGAGCACCGTGGCTTCACCATGCCGCAAAGGGCTGTTTCAGGCCCTGCAAAGGCGGTTGTGAAGAAGGTTCAGGCGCTGTGGGTGTCGGGCTTCAATCTCGGCATCATCCACGATCCCAGCGATGCCGCCATGGAGGCCTTTATCCGCCGCCAGACGGGCATTGAGCGGGCAAGCTGGCTGCGGGAGGCTGACAAGGCCAGTGCCGTGATCGGCGCACTGCGCGCCTGGCTGGCGCGCGACGGCGGGGTGGACTGGTCCACCAGGGGGCGGGGCTTTACCGCCCACACCAACATGCCAGGGTTCAGGGTGTGCCAGGCGCAATGGCGCAGATTGCTGACGGCGGGGCTGGTGAGCACTGGCAAGACGTGGAGCGGCGGTGACCGTCACCCGGACGAGGGGCTTTATGCCTATGCCGCCAAGGTGGTGGGCAACAATGACTTTGACGAGTGGACCCATGGGGAATGGGCACGGGTTTCAAAGGGGCTGGGGAAAAGGATTAGGGGTGGAGACCGTTAAGATGTCACTTTCCGATCCGATTTCTTGCCTCGTTTTCCTGCTGCAAACAGGCTTCATAGATCTGGTAACTGCCCCCGACCGTAGCTGCAACTTTGTTGCAATATGCTTCGCTGTCAAACTGCGGACCGGATGGCTGATCTGTGCTCAGTTCGGCAGGGCGGATGGCGGAATAAGCGTTTGTGACACAGGGAAGTGCATCTGTGTAGGCGGGAATACGCTTCACACAACCCTTGGCGAGTTGGGTGAATTCTGGCGATGGACTGCTCTTCAAGGCGTCATCAATTGTCTTGGCGGCACTTATTTCCAGAACTTGGCACCACTCACGATCCTTGGTGTTTTGATTTGTCTTAGCGCAGTAGCGCTCAATCCTGTTCCAATCATAGGCGTGGGCAGGAGACGAGAAGAGCAGAGCGAACAGAAGCAATTTTCGAACCATCTTGATCTCCTTTTCGGCAAGCCTAGCGCGAATTTTATGTGTCGTTAACCATGATCTTTTCAACCGCCACAAATCAGGGTATGGTCCTCGCCACGGTGCCTAGAAAACACCTGACGGTAAGCGGCCCCGCCCCGCATGGCGGTTTTTCCATGCCTCGACGCTATGTCGGGTGTCCCTCGGCCATACAAGACCCCGCAAGGGGAAAAGCCCAGGGGCCTGTCTTACCGCAGGTTTTCTAGCGCCCGGCGCCAGCCTGGAAACTGGCGAAATCTAGAAACGTCAACGGTAAGGAATTTTCCATGACCAAGGAACTGACCGTTCCCTTCCACGAGGAGGGAATTCGCCTGATCATCAGTGATGACGGCAGCGAATATGTGCCGCTGAAGCCGCTTTGTGAGCGATTTGGAATGGTGTGGAAGGCTGTTCACAGTCGTCTGCAGGCTCAAAAAGAACGGTGGGGTATCCACCTTATGGTGGGCACCTCTGCTGGCGGCATGCAGGAAATGACCTGCATTCCGCGCGTCCGGCTGGGCGGCTGGCTCTATTCGATCAACCCCAACAGGGTGAAGCCTGAGGCCCGCGACTGCCTGATCCGCTATCAGCAGGAGCTTGATCTGGTGATCGACGCCTACCTGACCGGCAGCCATACGGAGGAAGTGGCAACCCTGCGCCGCCACAACGCGGCCCTGAAGGCCATGGCGCTGGCGTCCAACCCGCTCCTGAACCGCATCCGCACGCTGGCCGAGGGCGGCTACCGGCGGGCCACCGTCAAGATCATGATCGGAAAAAGCTGGGACGAGGCCTTCAACCTGTTCGATGCCATGCACCAGTCGGGCTTGCTGCTGCGGAATCAATGGACCGAGGCCCTGGACCGCTCGCTGGAGGATGCCAGCCTGATGAAGCAGGGCGACCTGCTGGGCGGTGAAGCATGAGCGGGGCGGAAAAACGCCGGCGCCGGCGCATCCGGGAATTGGAGGCCAGACTGTCCAACGCCGAAATGCGCGTGACAGACGGCGGCGACGCCATCGACAACGCGGTGCTGGCCCTCAGGGCCGTTACCACGCTGGCGGCCCATGCGGATGGGCAAATGGACGTGCGCGGGGTTGAACTGGCAGCACTGCTCGGCCTCATTGAGGCCGAGGCCGCCGCCGGACGCGACATGCAACTGGGCACGATATGAACGGGTGGCCCCGTCCGGCACAGGGCGGGGCCATTGACAGATGAGTCTCTGAAGCCTTATTCAGCGCCCATTACCCGCGCTGCACCGTGGGCCGTGACCTGGTGCCTGACATGCGCGACCTTCAAAGTCTGATTGATGACCTGCCGGAGCTGCTGCGCGAGATCGCGGCGGCGACGGACTATCGGACGGCCGCGGCGGTGGCGGGACATTTTGGTGGCAGGGAAATCTATCTGCCGGAGAAACTGCGAGAGGACCACCCGCTGGCGCGTGCCCTGGGGTGGGAGAAGGCCTGCGCCGTGGCCAATGCCATCAAAACCGGCAACGGCTGCCGTGTGCTCATTCCCATGGGGCCCTATGCCAGCCGCGTGACGCGCTGGCGGCGGGTTAAAGCGATGATTGACGAAAAGCGGCCCAGGACGCAAATTGCCAGCGCCTGTGGTGTGCATATCCGCACTGTGCAGAGGCACCGGACAGGTGCTGCACCGACTGTCAAGGCAACCCTCAGACAGCGCGATCTCTTTGATTGACCCAGGCGAAGGGAGACAAGTGTCTCTCTTTTTAATCTCGCCTTTAGCCATCATCCTTGCCGCCAGCAAGGATGAATGATCATGAAGATCAATGCTGCCGGTTTGAAGCTGGTCGAGGACAGTGAAGGGTTCCGTGGCCGCGCCTACCGTTGCCCGGCCGGTATCTGGACCATCGGCCATGGCCACACCAGCATGGCGGGGCCACCGCCGGTCAAATCCGGCATGACCATGACCGAAAGCCAGGCGCGCGCAGTTCTGGCCCGTGATCTGGAGACCTTTTCCCACGGCGTCAAAAGCGCCCTCAAACGCGATTTGACGGATAATCAATTCTCGGCGCTGGTGTCATTCGCCTACAATGTCGGGCTGGGGGCCTTTCGTGGTTCATCGGTACTGAGGGCCGTCAATGCCGGGCAGGACGAGCTGGTGCCGCGCCGCCTGGCGCAGTGGAGCCGGGCCGGGGGCAGAACACTTCCTGGCCTCGTCAAGCGGCGGCACGCCGAAGCGCTGCTTTACCTGACGCCGGAGGCTGCCACTCTGATTTCAGCCATTCTGCCGCGCTTCAGTTCGGCGGAGCGCCGGGAAATGGATGCGGCGCGCGGGATGATCGACGCGCCCACCGGAACGCCGTTGCGGTTTTCAACAACGGCCTGGGCTTCCGTCACCTCGGCGGCGGCGGGCATCTATGGCGCGGTGGAATCGGCCCTGTGGCGGCTGCAGGACTTTACCTCGGTGTTCACCATTCCGCCCCGCACCTATGTGGCCATGACGGCTATCGTCATCATTGGCACGGCGGCCTTCTGGATCATCCGTGAGCGGCAGCGACATGCTGAGGATGACGATGTTTAGCCTGCTGACCCGCCTCGTTCTCGGCATGATGGGACGGCCCGCCAGCCCGCGTCTTGCGGCGGCGGTGGTTGATGCGCTCGCCTTCTCCGCCCTTTGCGCGTTGGCGGCGGGGCTCTATTGGCGCGGCCATTCCACCGGAGTCGAGACCGAGAAGATCAAATGCTCCACTGCACAGATGGAACAGGACAGGGCGGCGCTGCAGGCCGAAGTGGACGGCCTGCGGTGGCGGCAGACGATGGCCGACGAGGCGCTGGCCGCCGCCCAGGGGCGAGAGGCAGCGGCGCAGATCAAAATTGATGAGTTGAGCAGGGAGGTCGAGAGCTATGTGGCACAGTTACCCCTGGGTGATGGTGGTTGCCGCCTTAGCGCTGCCGATGTTGAGCGGCTGCGCCACATCACCACCCCAGCCCAGGCCGGTGGTGCAAAATGAGGTCGTCATCCTGCCTCAGCCGCCTGCCGTCCTGCGGCCAAGGCCAGATCCCGGTCTGCGCACCGGCGAGAACGCCAAGGAAGCCCTGGCCCGCACCCGGCTGGCGCTGGCGCAGTGCGAGACTGACAAGGCCCAGGGCATGGAACTGTGGGCCGACCTGCGCCGAAGGCTGGCGCGCGGGCGGCGGCCGTGAGGGCGCGGCATGAGTGACCCCCTGGATATGGCTCAGGATGTGGAGGAGCGGGACCGCGCCGGAGCCGTGGCGGCGGCCCTGCGGCCCCTCCATGGCCACGGCCTGATGAGCTGTGAGGCCTGTGGCGAGGAAATTCCGGCGGCGCGGCGGCAAGCCCTGCCTTCGGCGCGGCGGTGTGTGCGGTGCCAGGCGGAACACGAGCGGGGGATTTGATGGGTGACGTGAATTGGGGCTGGGTGTTTTCGGGGATCATCATGGCGGTGACGCTGGCCAACATCCTTTACACCTGGATCAGCCAGGCGAAGCTGGCGCGGGACAAGGATGTGCAAGGCCACGGCGACCGGCTGACGGTTATCGAAACCCAGCTGAAGGCCATGCCGACATCGAGCGAGTTTCACAAAATGCAGGTGACGATGGGGATCATGGAACAGCAGATGAAAACCATTGCCGCGACGGTGGCCCGGATCGATCACTTTTTACTGGAGCAGGCGAGCAAGGGGAGGCAGCGGTGAGTTATTCCGACTATCTCAAGCGCGACCTGCGGCTGGTGCTGCTGCGCAGCCTTGCCGATCAGCCGGGCTATGTCGCCAACGACCGCATTCTCCAGATCGAGGCTAACCGCTTCGGGTTGGAGCGTTCCCGCGATGTGATCCGGGCCGAGCTGCGCTGGCTCGATGAGGTGGGGGCCGTCAGGCTGACCGATGCCGGGTCTGTCATGGTCGCCCGGCTCAGCCGTCGCGGTCTGGAGCATGTGCAGGGCCTGACCGAGATCGAGGGTATCAACAAGCCGTCGCCGGAGGCCTGACATGGCACAGGGCAGGGGCCATCTGTCGTCAATTGATCTTCTGCCGGAGGAGGCCTGGCCGCATGTGCGCGCCGCACTGGATGCGCTGGCCAAAAACCGCCGCACCCAGGAGGCAATCCGCGATGAGCTGAACACCCATCTTCTGGCGCTCGGCCTCACTCCCGTTTCCAAATCCTCGTTCAATCGCCGGTCACTCGCCCTGGCGAAGATCGGGGCGGACATTGCCCGCACCCGCGAGATGGCGGCGGTCTTCGCCGAAAAGCTCAATGACATGCCTGAAGGAGATGTGGGCATGCTCATCAACGAGATGGTGAAGACCCTGCTTTATGACCTGACGGAGAGGGCGTCGGTCGAAAACATCGAGGTGTCGGCCAAGATGGCCAAAGACATTTCACTGGCCGTGTTCCGACTAGAACAGGCGGGGTCCATTTCCACCAAGCGGCGTCGTGAGATCGAGGACCGGGCCAAGGCCAAGGTGACCGAGGCGGTGAAGGAAGTGGGCAAGATCAAGGGCATTTCCAGCGACACCCAGGCCGAGATCATCGAGAAAATTCTCGGCAAGCCGAAGGAGACGGGCAATGGCCCAGGTTCTGACGGCTAAGGATTGGCTGGAAAAGCGCAGCGACGAAACCACCGATCAGATCATCGCCATTGCCCGCGACATGGCAGGCAAGGCCAGCCCCGAACGGGCGCTGCTCGCCTATCAGCAGAAGGCGGTGCTGAAGCTGTCCAGCGGCAGCAATGTGCTGGTCATCGAAAAAAGCCGCCGCATCGGCATGACCTGGGCACTTGCCGCCTATGCCGTGCTGGTGGCGGCCAAGGCAAAGGCCCATGGCGGCATGGACGCCATGTATATTTCCTACTCGCAGGACATGACGCGGGAGTTCATCGACGCCTGCGCCATGTGGGCCAAGGTGTTTTCGCTGGCCGCCTCCGACATGGACGAATTCGTCTTTGCCGATGAAAAGGAAGGGGAGGATACACGAGCCATTCAGGCCTTCCGCATCCGCTTCGCCTCGGGCTTCGAGATTGTCGGTCTGTCGTCGGCCCCGCGCACCCTGCGCGGCAAGCAGGGTCTGGTGATCATCGATGAGGCCGCCTTTGTGGAAAGCCTGCCGGAACTTCTGAAGGCGGCGCTGGCCTTCCTGATGTGGGGCGGCCAGGTGGTGGTCTGTTCCACCCATGACGGGGCTGAAAACCCGTTCAACCAGCTGGTTCAGGATATTCTGGCCGGGCGCTCGCGCTATGACCACATGCGGGTGGACTTTGATCAGGCACTGCGCGACGGGCTGTATCAGCGCATCTGCCGGGTAACCGGCAAGAGCTGGTCGGCTGAAGCCGAGGCGGCATGGCGAGCCGAGATCGTCGCCTTCTATGGCGACGGCGCGGACGAGGAACTGTTCTGCATCCCCGCGCGCGGCAGCGGGCGCTGGCTCGGCACGGAGCTGATCGAGCGCCAGATGGTGGCGCGGGATGGCCGGATCATCCGCTGGACCTGGCCTGCCGATTATCTCAGCTGGGACCCGGCGCGGCAGCAGAAGCACCTCGGCGAACGCCTGAGGGAGCTGGATGTTGCCCTTGCCGCCCTTTCAACCAAGGAACGCCACGGCCTCGGCTTCGACTTTGGCCGGGTGGCCGACCTGTCGGTGGTGGATGTGCTGGCCGTTGACCAGATGCTGGGCCGGAACAGGGCCTTGACGCTGGAAATGCGCACCGCTCCCTACGAGGAACAACTGGCCATTGTAAAACACCTCTGGAAGGCGCTTCCCAACCCCTGTGGCGGGGCCTTTGACGCCACCGGCGCTGGCGGTTTCGTGGCGGAGGGCATGGCGCGGCTGTTCGGCGCCTATGACGTGGCGAAGGAGGAGGGCGGCATGATTGCCCAAATCCACCTGAGCCTCGATTTCTACCGCACCCACATGCCCAAGGTGAAGGCCGCCCTGGAAGACGGCCGGCTGTGGCTGGTCAAGGACCTTGAACACCTCGGCGACCTTGCCTTGGTGAAGATGGTGAAGGGGGTTGCCATCATTCCCGATGTGCGCACCGGCACGCGCGGCCTGAAGCGCCACGGTGACTCGGCGGTGTCGCTGGTGCTGGCCTATTTCGCCACGCTCATGAACGCGGGCAACATCGCCTACACGCCGGTGAGCCAGGGCCATGACCACCAGGGCCAAGACAGCTGGAACAGGCCGCCTTCGGAACGGGAAGGCTTCGGAACGGAGGGCGAGGGCTGGCGCTTCCCCCTCGGCCATCAATTGCACGGGAGTATCTGAGCCATGGCCACCTGGTCACTCACGGATCAATTCGGCAGGCCGATCAGCAAGGATGTGCTGATCTCGGAAATGGCGGGGCCGACGCTGACCGGCGTGCGCCAACCCCTGGGAACCTATCCGGGCGATGGCCTGACACCGGAGCGCCTGGCCGCCATCATGCGTGCCGCCGATCAGGGCAACCCCTTCGACTACTACGATCTGGCGGAGCAGATCGAGGAGCGCGATGGCCACTATCTGGGCGTTCTCGGCACCCGCAAGCGCATTGTGGCCCAGACGCCGGTGCGGGTGGAGGCGGCAAGCGATGACCCCGCCCATGTGCGCCATGCCGACATGGTGCGGGCCTGGCTTCAGACCGGAGTGTTGCGGCTGGCCCTGTTCGACATGCTGGACGCCATCGGCAAGGGGGCGTCTTATAACGAAATCGTCTGGGAGGTGTCGGAGGGGCAGTGGACCCCTGCCAAAATCATTCACCGCCCGCAGCGCTGGTTCATGCCGGACCCTATCAATCTTGAAACGCCGCTGTTGCGCGATGGTGCGGCGGGAACGCCCCTGCCGTGGGGCAAGTTCATCGTGCCGCGCATTGTGGCCAAGTCGGGCCTGACGACGCGCTCGGGCCTTGCCCGCGTGGCCGCCTGGGGCTGGATGTTCAAGGCCTATGCGGACAAGGACTGGGCCATCTTTGTGCAGACCTATGGCCAGCCCATCCGGCTCGGAAAATATCCCTCGGGTGCCTCTGAAGATGCCAAGCGCCGCCTGTTTCAGGCGGTGGCCAATATTGCCTCGGACTGCGCGGCCATCATTGAGCAGGGCACCGACATCACCTTTGTTGAGAGTAATACCACCGACAAGTCGGCGGCCAACTACAAGGCCCGGATCGATCATATCGACCAGCAGATTTCCAAGGCGGTGCTGGGCCAGACCGCCACCACCGACGCCATTGCCGGCGGCCATGCGGTGGGGCGCGAGCATCGGCAGGTTCAACAGGACATTGCCACCGCCGACCGCGAGGCCCTGGCGGCCTGCCTTACCGATCAGCTGATCCGCCCATGGATCAACCTGGAATTCGGCCCGCAGAAGGCCTATCCGCGTCTGGTCATCGAGGAGCCGGATGAAACCGACATTCCGATCATGGCCGATGCCCTGGCCAAGCTGGTGCCACTCGGTCTCAAGGTGTCCATGGCCGAGGTGCGCGACAAGCTCGGCCTCTCCGATCCCGATCCCGATGAGGAGGTGCTGGCCACCGGCGGTGGCCAGCCCCTGAACCTTGATCAGATCACCGGCACGCTGCCAGCCCCGGCAGCATTGCCCACCGGGTCCACCGCCCTTCACACGGCCTTGCCGCCGCCCCGCGATATGGTTGACCGGATGGCGGCGGCGGCAGAAAGCCTGGCGCAACCGGCCATGGATGAACTGATCGGCGCGGTGCGGGGCCTCGTGCAATCGGCCGTGACGCTGGAGGATGTGCGCGACGGGTTGCTGGCGCTCTATCCCAAGCTCTCCGACACGGCGCTGGCCGAGGCCATGCAGAAGGCCCTGATCTTTGCCGAGCTGGCAGGACGCGCCGATGACAACCCCGACGCCTGAGGCCTTCGCGGTCAATCCCACCGAGGCGATTGAATATTTCCGGCAAAAGGAAAACATCACCACCGAGGCCTGGACCGATCTGTGGGAGGGGCAACATGCCCGCGCCTTCGTGGTGGCGGGGGCCAACCGTGACGCCCTGGTGGCGGATTTTCGCCAGGCGGTGGACCGCGCCCTGAGCGAGGGCAAGAGCCTGGGCTGGTTCCGCCAGGAGTTCGACCGCATCGTTGCCGCCCATGGCTGGTCCTACAAAGGCAGCCGAGGCTGGCGGTCGGCCATCATCTTCAACACCAACCTGCGCATGGCCTATGCGGCAGGACGATGGCAGAAGATCATGCGCCTGGCGGATCGGCGGCCGTGGCTGCGCTATGTGGCGGTGATGGATGAGCGCACCCGGCCGTTGCACCGGCAATGGCATGACACCGTGCTGCGCTGGGATCACCCATGGTGGCAGACATTCTATCCACCCAACGGCTGGAACTGCCGCTGCACCGTGCAACAGCTTTCCGACCGTGACCTGGTGCAGATGGGGCTCAGGGTTTCCCCCGAGCCGCCCATGACGCCCATGGTGACCCGCGCGGTGACCACGCCCCAGGGGCGCATTTTTGTGGACGTGCCAAAGGGCGTGGACCCCGGCTTTGCCTACAACACCGGCGTTGCAGCCTGGGGGCAGGGGGCTGAACAGGTGGCACTGGAGAAACACGGGAAATGGAAAGCACTCACCGGGTGGCGGCCTCAGGATAATCTGCCTGACCTGCCACTCCGCCAGCCGGTGGCGCAACGCATTGCCGAACCGCCCAAGGATGAAGCCTGGATCAGAAATTTGTTACGGACCACGCTGGGTGGTGCGGATGCAAAGATATTCATTGATCCAACAGGCTCCAGAACAGCGATCACACAGGCCATTGTCGATCATTGGCTGGAGGATGAGAGCCGCCTTGAGGGCAGGCAGGGGTATATACCGCTTATTCCTGAGCTGATCACAGACCCGGAGGAAATCTGGATCGGATTTTCGCAGTCTGATGTGACCGGGCGGGTTACACTCCGCCGTCGATATGTGAAGCTTGTGGAGATCGGGGACGGGCGGGTGATTGGTCTGGTCTGCGACGTGGATGGCGGTTTCAGCAGCGGCCTGACATTCTTCATTGGCCGCAAGGGCCGCGCCCAAGGCCTGCGGCAGGGCTACCTGCTTTATCGGAAGTGACCACAGACTGCCGCAACCAGCTGCGTATACCAGGTGGCCTGTGGAGATGCGGTCCGGCCACCTGATACCAAATCCAGTCTAGCAATATTACCGCCAAACACCAAGTGCCGTTTAATTGGCCGCTGGCCGTTTTTACCCCCCTAGGGGCCATGGTGGTAGCTCCCAGGGTCAAAAACCCCGCCAAAACCCCTTCTAAACCCTTGCAAAGCCGGGTTTGAGGCGGGGACGGACGGAGGGGCGGCATTTGACGGCGGTTTTCAGGGACTGGCACCCTGAATCGAGGAGACAAGTGTCTCTCTATTAAACGCAGTTCGCGGCAGCAATAGTGCACCCATGAACCGCCCCGGCGCAAGCCCCCTTGTCATCCTCCACGCCATGGCCCTGCCCCAGGAGGGGGCGGTGCCCGAATGGCTGCACCTCATCCCGGCCGGCAAGACCGAAACCGTTGACGGCCGCGCCAGTGGCCACCTGGCACCGGACGTGGTGCCCCAGATGTTTGCGGTGGGCGGCGACAGGGCGGCGCGGGTGCCGGTCGATATCAACCACGCCAATGCCAAGCGCGGCGGGGCCGGGCATGAAACCCCCGCCATTGGCTGGATCGTCGAGTTGCAGAGCCGTGACACCGGCCTGTGGGGTCGGGTCGAATGGAACCGGCGCGGCCGTGATGCACTGGAAAATCGGGAATACCGGGGCATCTCACCGGAAGTCTTCGTGCGCCGCAGTGACGGCGTCATCCTGGGCATCCAGGGGGCGTCCCTCACCAACGCGCCGAACCTGCGGGGGCTGACCCCGCTCTTCAACACCCAGGAACAGGACAACATGGAAAAATTGCTGGAACAGCTTCGGGCCGCGCTCGGCCTGAAGAACGATGCGGGTGAGGATGTTGTCCTCAACAGCATCGAGACTTTGAAGACCGAGGCCGCAACCCGCAAGGGCCAGCTGGCTGCCCTGGCCAAGGCTGCCGGTCAGGCCGATGACGCCGGTCATGAGGTGGTGCTGAACGCCGTGAAGGCCGGTGCCGCCAGGGCTGGTGACAAGGGTTCCGCCGAGAAGGAAATCGAGGGCCTGCGCGACGAGCTGACCAAAATCACCGTCGAACTCAACACGGTGAAGGCCGCCGGGGCGCGCGAAAAGGCCGAGGCCTTTGTGGATGGCGAGATCAAGAGGGGCCGCGTCGGCCTCAAGCCGTCGCGTGACCGGTTTGTCCAAATGCACATGGCCGATCCCGCCAATGCCAGGGCCATCATTGAGGGCATGCCCGTGATGACCGGCGAAATGACCGCCCCCGCCGCCGCCCCGAAGGAGGGCGAGGTGGTGCTGAACAGTGTCGACAACCGCGTGGCGAGCCTGCTCGGCATCAAGACTGAAGACATGAAGAAAATCAAAACCGCTGAAGCGGCGGAGGTGATGTGATGGCTTCCCTCTCTTCCCATCGTAATACGGCCCAGGCCCTGGACTTGCAGTTCGTGCTGCCGGTCAAGGCTGGCGTGCAGCTTTTTGCTGGTGCCATCGCGACCATGGATGGCGGTTTTGCCGCCCCCGGCCGCACTGCTTTGTCCCTCATGGCTTTCGGGCGCTGTGAACGGGGTATCGACAACCGTCTCGGGGCGGATGGTGATGTCTTCGTCACGGTGCGTTGTGGCGCCTTCGGTTGGGCAAACTCCGCCGGTGCTGATGAAATCACCCTCGCTGATATCGGCAAGGACTGTTTCATTGTGGATGACCAGACGGTGGCCAAGACCGATGGTGGCGGCACCAGATCGCGGGCTGGGCGCGTCCTCTTTGTCTCTGACGATGACGGCGTGATCGTCGCCATCGGCCCGCACATCTGATCTGAAGGAAGGACCATATCATGCAATTGGACAATCAGACACTGGTCTCCCTGCGCACGGGTTTCCAGACTCTCTATCAGCAGGGTTTTGATGCTGCGGTCGCACGCTCGCAGTATGAGCGTATTGCCACCTATGTGCCGTCGAACGACCTGCGCGAAACCTATGGCTGGCTCAAGGATGACGCCAAGATGCGCGAATGGCTGGGGCCGCGCATGGTCAAGAGCCTGTCGGAGAACGCCTACTGGGTGCCCAACAGGTCGTTTGAATACACCATCGGCGTTTCGTCCAAGGCCATCCAGTTCGACAAGATCGGCACCTACGCGCCGCGCTTCAGCATGATGGGTAACGCCGCCGCCCGCTGGCCCAACGAACTGGTGTTTGGCGCCCTGCTGGCAGGCTTCAATTCGCCCTGCCATGATGGCCAGAATTTCTTCGATACCGATCATCCGGTGGGCGATGGCAAGGGCGGCATGAGCACTTATGCCAACACGGATGGTGGCGCCGGGCCGGCCTGGTTCCTCATGGATGTTTCCAAGCCGATCATGCCGCTGGTGTTCCAGGAGGCAATCAAGCCGCGCTTTGTCGCCAAGGACAAGGTGACGGACAGCAACGTCTTCAGCCTGGATGAGTTCCAGTATGGCGTCGATGCCTTCGGGAACGGTGGCTATGGCCTGCCTCAGCTGTGCTGGGGGTCTCGTCAGCCGCTGACCCCGGAAAGCTATGCGGCGGCGCGCGCCGCCATGGGCAGTTTCCGTAACGATGCCGGGACGCCTCTTGGCATCACTCCCAACCTGCTGATCGTTCCTCCGGCTCTGGAGAGCGCCGGGCGCAAGATCGTGCTCAGTGAAAACACTGCCCAGGGGGCAACCAACGAATGGGAGGGCACGGCAGAATTCATGCTGTGTCCGTGGATCGTGGAGTGATGCCATGGCCAAGAAGAACAAATCGCCGCCTGGTGAAACCACCGAGACTGTGACGGCGACCGTCAAGTCGCGGCAAAGTCAGGGCCGCTGGCGCTGCGGGATGTTTTTCCCGGTTGGCGGCGCCACGGTGCAGGTCACGCCGCAGCAGTTGGAGCGGATCAAAGACGATCCTGTCCTGACTGTTCTGGAAACTGGCGGAGTCCATACCTGAACCATCGGGGCCGCTGCACCGGCCCCATGATTACGCTCCGGTCGTCGCCTTGCCGGAAGCAGGGGGTGGTGGTTAGTCGGTTTTCTACCACCCCCAACCCAATACCAGAGAGAGGGGCGGCGTCACGCAAGCTTGACCGGGTGCGCCCGGCTCGCCGCCCCCACCACACCGGACTGTGCAGATGAGCTACACCACGCAACAACACCTTGAAACACGCTTCGGGACCAAGACCCTGCGTGATCTCACGGACCGGGGCACCCCGCCCGCCGGGGCGATTGACGCTGCCGTGGTGGCCCAGGCCATTGCCGATGCCGATGCTGTGATCGACGGCTACCTGGCCGGGCGCTATGCCCTGCCGCTCACCTCGCTGCCGCCGCTCCTCGCCGATCTCGCCGCCGCCATCGCCTTCTACAAGCTGCACCGCCAGACCCCGGTGGAGAAGGTGGTGCGCGATTATGACCAGGCGCTCAGCCTGCTGCGCGATATCGCACGGGGCCAGGTGATGCTGCCGGTGGCCGGCACGGCCCCGGCCCAGACCACCAGTGGCGTGTCGGTCATCACCAATAACCCGCACCGGCCGCTGAAGGGCGGCCCCATGGATGGATATATCTGATGGCGGTGGTGGGCTTCAAACTGGAAACCGGCACGGTCGTTCCACGGCTGGCCGAGATCGCGCGCGGCCTGACGGACGCAACCCGGATGTGGGACGAGATCGGCGGCAAGCTGGAGCTTTCCACCCATAACCGGTTTGACACCGGCACCGACCCCGAAGGGGCGCTGTGGCCCAAGTCGCTGCGGGTCATCAACCAGGGCGGCAAGACCCTGGTGGACTCGGCCCGGCTCTATCAGTCGGTCACGCATAATGCCTGGCCTTCCGGTGTGGCGGTCGGCACCAATGTTGAATTCGCCGCCACCCACCAGTTCGGCGCGACCATCAAGGCAAAGACCGCCAAGGGCCTGTTCATCAAGTTCAAGCACCGGGGCAGCAACAAGAGCGAGATCAGGCGGCCACAACAGGTGACGATTCCGCGCCGCGCCTTTCTCGGATTGTCCGATGCCGACGAGACCGAGATCATGACCATTGCCGAACGCTATGTGGCGAGGATCAGCGATGCTCATTGACGCCATCATGGCACGCCTCAAGGAACGGTTGCCCGCGCTCGAGGGCCGGGTTTCCGGCGTGGCCGAACTGTCGGTGCTGCAGCGCGACAACCGCCTGCCTGGCGAGACACCGGCGGCCTATGTCTATTTTCAGGGGGCGCGGGGCGACCGGGCGCAGACCATCACCGGTGCCCACCGTCAGACCATCACCGAGCAGGTGACGGTGGTGCTGGTGGTGACGGTGACTGACGATGCGGCCGGGGCGCGGGCGGCTCCGGCGGCCATTGCCCTGGGGCCTGAGGTGATTGACGCCCTGGCCGGGCAGAGCTTCGGCGACTACACGCCCCTGGAATTTTCCGCCGCCGCGCTGCTCGGCATCGAGCACGGCACGGTTTTCTACAAGGCCGATTTCTCCACCACCCGCCAGCTGAGGATCATGTCATGACGGACGAAAAACACCCCCTGCCGCAATCCGGCGGGTCCTATGTGCGCCAGCCGGACGGCACCCTCGTTCCGGCTCCTGCTGAAGATACGGTCGCCGATGAGCGGCCCATCACCAAGAAAGGCAAGTGACCATGGCTCTGAACGCCCGTAATTCCGTTCTCCTGGCCAAGATCGAGGCCGCCTATGCCGTCGACCCCGTGCCCACCGCCGTCAATGCCATGCTGGTGTCCAACCTCAAGGCCCAGCCCATGGAAGGGCAGGAGGCGAGCCGCGACTTTGACCGGGGTTATTTCTCGGCCGCGCAGAAAATCCCCACCGGCCTCTATGGCGTCATCAGCTTCGACATCGAGGCCGTGGGCAACGCCGCCAAGGGCACGGCGCCGGCCTGGTCTGCCATTGCCAGGGCCTGCGGCCTTGCCGAGGTGATCACCGGCGGCACATCGGTGGCTTATAATCCGGTTTCCACCGGGCATTCTTCCGTCACCCTCTATTACTTCCTCGATGGTGTGAAGCAGGCCCTGACCGGCTGCCGTGGCACGGCGGAACTGAAGCTCAATGTGCATGGCATCCCGGTGCTGTCATGCCGCCTGACCGGCATCTATTCGGAGCCGGTGGACAGCGCCAATCCGGCGGGCATGAGCTACGCCGCCTGGCAGGAACCGCTGGTGGCCAATTACACCAACACGCCGAGCCTCACCATCAATGGGGTGGCCACGGTGGCGCGCAACTTCAGTCTCAATCTCGGCAATGAGGTGGTCTATCGTGAACTGGTCAATTCCCGCCAGGTGCTGATCACCGATGCGGCACCCGAAATCGCCGCCCAGGTGGAGGCCGTGCCCATGGCCACCCTCAACCCCTTTGCGCTGGCCAGGAACCAGACGCCCTTCGGCGTGACGCTGGTGCATGGTGTCGGCAACGGCCGGGTGGTCACCCTTTCCGCCCCCAGCTGCCGCATGAGCCGCCCCGGCACGCCCACCGAGCAGGACAACATCGTGGAGTGGCCGCTCACCATGGTGGCCATGCCGACCATCGGCAATGACGCCTTCACCCTCACCCTCACCTGATCCGGAAACACGCCATGAAAGCCCCCTTCAAACTGGTTTCAAACCCCACCTTCCGCCACCTCGTTCCAATCATGGCACCGGTTGACGGCGGCAGCGAGGAACAGACCCTCGGCGTCACCTACAGGGTGCTCGACACCAGTGAGCTGGCCCGCATGGAAACGGAGATGTCGGCCCCCGATCTCGCCATGGCGCTGGTCGAGAGCATTGACGGGGTGGTGGACGGGGATGGCCAGACGGTGGCGATGAACGACCGGGTCAAGACGAGTGTGCTCAAGCTGCCCTTCGTCACCCTGGCGGTGTTGCAGCATTACCGCCAGGCCATGGCCGGGGCCGCCGCAAAAAACTGACCGAGGCCGCCCGCATCTGGGCCGGGGAAAGCGGCCAGGCGGACGGCGCGGAGATCGAGAAGGAAGCGGCTGCACTGGGTGTGCCGGTCGAGTGGGTGAGCAGGATGACGGCTATGGCGGAGCGCGCTGACGGGTTTGCAGTCTGGCCGGAAAACTGGCCTGCCGTGCAGGCCTTTCTGACCTGCGCCACGCAATGGCGCACCGCCGTGGCGGGGCTTGGGGTGCCGCTGTTCATTGGTCTGGATTATGCCGCCTGCCAGGCGGTGCTGACGGCCGAGGGCAGGGGCCTTGACGGGGCGGGCTGGACCCGCCTCAGAACCATGGAGGCCGCCGCCGCCGAGGCGCTGAACCGGAGGTTCCGGCCATGACCACGCCGCTGCGCCTTGCCTTCATCATTGACGGCGACAACACCGAGGCCATTGCCGCCGTTCGACGGCTTGAGCAGGAAGTCATCAAGGCGGGCGGCCAGGTTCAGGCGGCGGGCCAGAAGGCAGCCCAGGGCCTGGGCCAGATCGGCCAGGCGGCCCACCAGGCCAGGGACCCGGTGCGGCTGGCTTCCTCGCAGCTCGCCAATCTGCAGTATCAGCTTTCCGACATGGCGGTGGGCCTCACCTCCGGCCAGTCGCCCTTCGTGGTGATGATGCAGCAGGGATCACAGGTGGCCCAGCTGTTCAAGCCCGGCACCGGCATTGGCGGCGCCCTGAAGAGCGTGGGCGAGGGCATCGGTTCATTCCTGCTCAACCCGCTCAATCTCGCCACGGTGGGTTTCGGCCTGGCGGCCACGGCGGCGGTGGGCCTGTTTCGGGCGCTCACCGATCATGCCGATGATGCCGAGAGCGTTCTGACGCGCCACGAGGAACTGGTGAAGCGGGTGGCAGCCGCTTATGACGAGGCCACCGGCAAGGCCAAGACCTATGGGCTGGAAAGCCGGGCGCTGCTGCTGTGGGATGCCCGGAGGTCGCAGGCCGACACCAGGACACTGCTGGAGGGGGCCCTGGGGCGCTTCTGGTCGCGCGATGCCACCGGCGGCATGCGCATGGGCGGCAACAGCATCACCGCCTTCGGCGGCACGCTGTGGGGCCGGGGCGGCGCCACCATGAGCCAGGTGGAGGAAACCCAGAACCGCGAGCTGATCAACCTGGTGCGCGCCTTCGGCGGCAGCATCGAGGGGTTCAAGCGCGGCCAGAACGATCTCGATCTCAAGGGCTTCCTAGAACGGCTGGCGGACATCCAGAACCGTTCTGCCGATGCCCAGGTGAAGGAGATTGCCCAGGCCATCCGCGACGGCATGACGGATGTGCTGCCGCTGTTTCAGGCGTGGGCGAAGGACCGCGATATGAGCCTCACCCTGTCGGGCAACAACTGGGCACCGACCGAGGCACTGTCCAAGGCGGCCGGGCGCGGCCTTCTCGACCTCATCGGCTATGCCGAAGGCACCGACAAGGGCCGGGGCTATAACGAGACGCTGGGCTACGGCAAGTTCACCGGTGGGCCGGTGGACCTTGTGACCATGAAGATGAGCGAGGTGCTTGACCTTCAGAAGCGCATGCTCGCCGATCCGGCCAACACGGCACACTCATCGGCGGTGGGTCGCTATCAGATCACCCGCCAGACCCTGCTTGACTTCATGCCAAAGCTGGGTCTGACGGGCGACACTCTCTTTTCAAAGGAGGTGCAGGACAGGCTGGCGCTGGCCATCGCCAATTCGACCGGCGGCAATGTCGACAAGCTCAGGGGCCGCTGGGAAGGCCTCAAGCATGTCAAGGATGACACGGCCATCACCACCGCCTGGGACAAATCCCAGGGCGCGCGCGCCGGGGTTGCCCAGGGCATGGCCGACGAAAGCCGCAAGGCGGCCGAGGCCGAACGGGATTTTGCCCTCGCCCTGAAGGACCGGCAGGCGGCTCTGAAACAGTCCACAACTGGGCTTGGCTTTGCGACCGAGGCACAAATCCGCGAACGGCGCCAGGCGGAACTGACCGCCCAGGCCCACGCCAAGTTCGGCGAAATGCTGTCGGCCAGGACGCAGGGCATCATCAGGGATGCCGCCGCCACCGAGGCCCACCAGGAGGTGATGAACCGGCAGACGGCCCAGGACCAACGGTGGTCAGACGTGATGCGCGACAGCAAAAACGCCATCAGCGAAATCACGGCTGCCACCGGCAGGAGCACCCTGGAAATGGCGCGCGCCCGCAAGGAGGCGGAACTCACCGCCCAGGCCCATGCCATCTATGGCGAGGTGCTGTCAAAACAGGTGATTGCCGACATCAAGGCCACGGCCCAGGCCTATGGCGAGCAGGCGGCCATGGCAAAGCTGGCGGCCGAGCAGAGCCGCAATGCGGCCGAGGCCGAGCGTGACCAGGTGAAGCGCATGGACGACATGCGGCAAACCTTCGGCGGCCTGGCCAGTTCCTTCTTCCAGGCCCGCGAGCAGGGGGAAAGCTGGGGAGGCTCGCTGTCATCCGTCCTCGATCACCTGCGCGGCAAGGTGATGTCGCTGCTCGACACGCTGATCGACAACCTGCTTTTCGGCAAGCAGGGCACGGCTGGTGGCGGGTTGCTGGGCGGGCTGCTGGGCGGCTTCACCAGCCTGCTGTCGCCCCCCCACACCGCCCCCACCCTCTATGCCACGGGCGGGGCCTTCGGACCCGGTGTGGCGGCCTTTGCCGGTGGCGGCACCTTCGGGTCGGGCGTGGTCAGTCGGCCCACCTTATTTCGCTTTGGCCAGGGGCGGCTCGGGGTGATGGGTGAGGCCGGGCCGGAGGCCATCATGCCGCTGGTGCGCGGCCCGCAGGGCCTGTCCATCCTGGCGCGCGGCAGCCGGGGCGAGGAAACCCTGCCGCTCATGCGCCTGCCCTCTGGCAAGCTTGGGGTCAGCGCCTTTGCCGATGGTGATGTCTTTGCCTCGGGCATTGCCGCCGCACGGGCCGGTGGTGGCGGCAGTGGCGGTCTGGTCATCAACAACAACATCACCAACCGCTCCAGCGAGCCGGTGACATCGAAGGCCACCCGGCGCAGCGATGGGTCTGTCGACATCGAGACCATGATCGGCCAGGCGGTCAACCGGCACATCGGGCGCGGCGGCGCGGACCAGGCGCTGGCGGGCCGCTTCACCGGCATCAACCGCAGGATGGACCGCTATGGCTGAGCTGTTCTGGCCGGCTGGCGTGCCGGATGATCCTCTGGCCGAGACGCTGATCTGGGCACCAGTTGAAACCGGCCTCTATTTCTCCACCGGGCCGGGCCGGGTGCGGGCGGCCCCCTTCGACACGGGTGTGGCGGTCAACATGACCGCCGACTACCCGATGAGCGATTACCAGTTCAACGCGCTGTTTCTGCCCTGGTGGCTGGGGCCGGCCGCCAGCGGCGGCTGTGCCAATGGCGTGCTGCCCTTCTGGCTGCGAGACCCCATTCACCGCGATGCGCGCGGTCTGCGCCTGCCGTGGAAATGGATGCGGCAGGAAAACGGTGGCCTGGCCACACCGAAGCGTGACGGCGCGGGCTGGATCATCACGCTGGCCCTGATGAGGCTTCCAGCATGACCGAAACCATGTCTCCCGTCTGGTGGCGGCGGGCCGGTGATCTGGTGGCTGATGACCTCGGCCTGCTGCTCATCACCCTCGATCACCCCGACCTGCGTGAACCCATCAGGATTGTTTCAGGGACGGTTTCAGTCACCTCGCGCGGCGCTGCATTTGTGGCCTGGCCGGTGCTGGCCCGCCTGCCCAGCCTGGGCAGCCAGCCCAAGCGCGGCAGCATCACCATTCAGGCGGTGGACCCGCGCATTGGCCGCACCCTCCGGGGCCTTGATGGCGCGGTGTCCTGCACCTTTGAATATGTCTCACACGATGATCTGGATGAGGTGATCTACCTGCATGAGGGTCTGCGGCTGCGGAACTTCGAGGGCGATGACCTGTCGGTCACCGCCGAAGTGGTGGGCACCGCCCCGGATGGCCAGAGCTGGCCGGTGACCCGCGCCACACCGGCCCGCACGCCGGGGCTGTTTGTGTCATGACCCGGACCCGCCGCCCCATCGCCACGCCATGGTGGGCGCGCTACATGCGCGAATGCCGTTTTGTTGATGGCGGCCGCGCGGCCAACCTGGTCGATTGCTTCGGCCTGCTGTGCCAGGTCTATGCCGATCAGCTGGGCATTACCCTGACCCCCTGGCCCGCCCTGACGCTTGAGACTGCCGTGGCGTCTCATGCCGACCTCACCTGCCCACCCTTCACAACCGCCTTTTTCCCGGTTCAAAACGGCTTTGAACAGGCCTTTGACGCGGTGGTGATCCGCCGCCCCTATCCGGTCGAGGGCCGGTTGCGCCGGGGCTGGTGGCATGTGGGTGTGGTGACCCGGCCGGGCCACCTCTTGCACATGGATGCCGCCATGGGGGTGGTGGAGCAGCCGTTCCGCGACACGGCCGAGGCGCGCGGGCTGGTCACGCTGCGGCCCGACAACCTGCGCCTGTTCCGCCACCAGGACATGATGGCGAGGGCTGCATGATGGATCGCCCGTTCACCGTTCCAGCCCGACTGGTGATCCAGCACCCGGTCATGGGTGAGGTGGCCCACTATCAGGCCCCCGACAATCTGACGCTGGCGGAAATCATCGCCGCCGTGCCTGACCTGCCGGACGCCTTTCACCGCCACGGCCAGGTGACGCTGGAGCAGGGGGGAAAAGTGTGGGTGGTGCCGCCCTGCCATTGGGCGCGCGGCCGCGTCACAGCAGCACTCAGGCTCAAGGCCACCACGGCCCCGGCGGTGGTGATCCGCCTGCATCACACACCGGCAGGCGGCCGGGGCAAGGGCGGCAAATCCGTGCTGGCCATCATTGCCTCCATTGCCCTGGTGGCGGTGGGCACCTTCATCACCGGCGGCGGCCTGGCGCCGCTGCTGGGGTCCTTTGCGGCGGCGGGGTCTGTGGGCGCCCAGGGCATTGCCCTGGCGGTGACCTTCCTGGGACGTCTGGCGCTCACCATGGCGCTGAAACCGGCCGCCACCTCCAATGGCAACGAAAACCAGGCGCCGCCGCTGGGCCAGGCGGGGGCCAGCGGCAATCTGGCCAGCCCCGGCGGCACCTTCTATTACTGCGCCGGACGGTCAAAGGTTTTCCCTCACCTGGCCAGCCTGCCGCTGGTTGATCTGCAGGGCGAGGACGAACTGGTGGAGGCGGCCTATGCCCTGGCCGGGCCGCACCAGCTCGACAACCCCTGCGCCGAGGACACGCCGCTGGGTGACATTGACGGGCTGACCTGGGTGGTGAACCAGGGCACCGAAGCCAGGCCCCAGAGCCTGCTGGCCCGCTATGGCCACCAGATCACCCCGCAGTATGAACTGAAGGCCCATCGGCGCTCGCGGACCAGTCCAGCTCAACTGCGCACTCCGGGTTTTCCTGAAACCGACCTGCCCAAGCCCTATATTCTCACCAGCAAGGCCGACCCCGACGAAATCTGGCTGCAGTATCTGTGGCCTGCAGGGATGACCGACCAGAACGGCACCCCCGCCGCCGTCATGCCGCTGCGCATCAAGCTGCAGGCGGTGGGCAGCGACAGCTACATCAACCTGCCTGAGCTGATGTTTCATTCCAACCTGCTGGGCCGTATCAGCAAGTATGTGAAGCTGGTGTGGGGCAATCCGCCCTCGGCCATTGCCGATGTGCCAATGGAAAACGGCCCCTGGCATTCCTTCCACACCGTGCCCGCGCAGAACATCCCGCCTGTCGTCGGTGGGTGGAATGCACACCCCTCATTCATTGGCGGCGCGGCCTGTAATGCCACGGCGCGGGTGGAGCGGCGAGCCGATGGCTTCATCATCTATCTGGACCCTGCCGTATTCCCGCGCGGTCGGCAGTGGCGCGTCTGGCAGATGCGCGGCTGCCTGCTGCCGCCAACTTCCTTCAATCCCCCAACCTACTACTATGGCAATGTCTCTTTAATGAATGTGGGAAGTGCTTTTGACTACTATAACACTGGCTTGACGCGGCTTGTTCTCTCTGGCGGCTTCTACACGGCCACCATCGTGGAATCCTGCCTGCTCATGCGCTTCGCCACGGTGTGGAACCGGCCGCCGCTGCCGCTGCCGGGTGATGCCACCATCGAAGTGCGTGGCCGCAACCTCAATGTGTCGCAGCTTTCGGTCGAGGCCTCGGCCCTGGTGCCTTGCTATGACGGCACCGGCTTTACGGGTCTGGCGCCGTCATCCAATCCGGCTGATCATTTTCACCATGTGCTCACCGGGCCGCTCACCCTCGATGCGGTGGACAGCAAGCTGGTTGACCTGCCATCGCTGTCGGCCTGGCATGTCAGCAATGCCCAGGCGGGGCGCACCATAGCGGGCGTGTTCGACGGCCGGGACTGGCGTGAAACCCTCGATGCCATCTGTGCTGCCGGTCTGGCCGCCCGCAAGGAGGGCCGCCTGTGGGGGGTGGCGCGGCAGCGCAATACCGCCCTTGAGGTGCCGGTGGAGCGTCAGGTGTTCACCCACCTCAACGCCCGCGCCCTGCGCTGGACCAAGGCCGGCAACACCGTGCCTGACGCGGTGCGGGTGTCGTTCCGCAACCGATTTCTGAACTGGGATCAGGATGAACGCCTGGTGGTGCGGCCCGGCCTCACCCTGGCCGAGGTGAGCCGCATCATCAGCCTGGATGCCGTGGCCATCGATGATCCTGACCAGATCGACGAATATTTCTCGCTCTATCTCGCCGTCGCGCACCACCGCGACTGGACGCTTTCCTTTGAAACGTGGTTTGAGGGCCTGGCGTCGGAGGTGGGTGACGTGGTGGGCATCAACCACATCGAGCTGGCGCAACTCATGACCGCCGCGCGCATTTCCGAGGTGATGCGCAACGAAACCGGCGATGTGACGGCTCTGGTGCTGGACAGCGTGGCGGCGGCCAATGCCGAGGATGGCCTGGAAGCGATAACCGACCTTTCGGCGCTTGCCGATGTGGCGGCGCAGGGCATTCTTCTGGCCGCCGCCATTGTGACGGCGGATGGGCCGGTGACCCAGCCTGTGGCGGGACTGGCACTGGCCAGCAAGACCATCACCTTCACCGCGCCCTTCACCAACCCGGATGTGGCCCCCGGCCAGCTGGTGCTGCTGGGCCGCCAGGGCGAGGAGCGCCAGCGGTTTGAGGTGGTGAGCGTCGATCCGGCCGAGAACTACGCCTTCACCCTCACCGTGGTGCCCGAGGCACCGGAAATCTGGCAGGAGAGCTGATCAATGCCCCTTCGCAAAACCCCGGCACCCTCCAACGCCCAGGCGCCCTTTCCGGGGCCGGATGTCATGGAGGCCATCAACACCGAGGTGACGGGCCTCTGGCAATATGTGCAGGTGCCCTTGTCGGATGTCGCTGGCACCGCCAATGCCATCACGGCCAATTGTGATGTGGCCCTGGACCAGAACCGCAAGGGCCAGAAATTCACCCTGACCCCCACCGCTGCCAACACCGGCGCGGCCACCCTGAACGTCAACGACCGTGGCGCTCTGCCCATCATCAATCGCGATGGATCGGTGCTGAGCGCAGGCCGTCTCATCGCGGGCCGCATGGAGACGGTCGAGAATGACGGTGCCGCATTCCGGCTGTTGCAGGACAAGCCACCCACAACCAGTGGCGCGAGCCGCGCCATCTTCGCCTATCAGATGCCTGCCGGCACGGCCGGCCAGAACTCCATCAACGGCTGGTCGCGCTACCCGCTCAACACCCAGGTGCTGAACGAGATCGCCGGTCTGGTCTTTGATGGCGTGGCCCAACAGCTGACCCTGCCGGCGGGAACCTATGACCTCATGGCCTCGGCCTACTTCGGGCAATACACTGGTGTTCTGGTGCCGTGGAATGTGTCGGACAATCAGATGCTGGCCGGAATCGCGCGGGTGGTCAGCAACAACTACACGTTCCTGCAGTGCGCGGGAAAAATCACCCTGGCCGCCACCAAGATCATTGAGTTGCGGGTGGCCGCCAATGCCGTGGCCAGCCTCGGGCCGCCGCTCAATGCCACCAGCCCGGCCATTCCTGAACAATATGGCTTTCTCGACATCAGGAGCATCGCATGAGCGCGCCCGCCACCGAAGTAACCGTGTTCCAAGGCAGGCCGCTGGTTCTGCCCATTGAATTTCGCGCAAAGAACGGCGGGCCGATTTCCTTGCCATCGGCCATTGAGGTGAGGTTTCGCGGGTTCAAAGCCTCATCTGATTTTGCCGTTGCCAACCAGGCCAACGGCAAGGTTTCGGGCGTTCAGGGAGATGGTTCGCCGGCAGCGTCCGTCACCGTTACTCTGTCCGCCGCTGATCTCAGCCCGGCCCCCATTGGGTATGGTTCAGCAGAAATTGTGGACCTGTCGGCCGACAGGCCGGTGGCGGTCATTCCTCTGCGCATCGTCTCTCCAGGTACACCGTATGCAGCAGAATTCGGCCGCAAATTCACCGTGTGGGCGGAGCAGGTTGTGGTGGTGGTCGATATCCTTCAGAACGCGACAACCGACATGGTGGCCGAGGGAAGCTCCAATCAATATTTTACCCCTGGCCGGGTTTTGATCACGGTTCTCACGGGCTTTTCAGCGGCAGTAAACGGCGTTGTTTCCGCTGCCGACACCGTGCTCTCGGCACTCGGCCGACTGCAGGCGCAGATAACGTCCAATTTGACGGCCGCCACGGCGGCCCTGGCCACCAAGGCCCCGTTGGATAGTCCGGTGCTCGTCGGCACCCCCACCGCACCCACGGCGGCCGCCGGCACCAACACCAGCCAGATTGCCACCACAGGGTTCGTGAAGACGGCGGTTGCCGATCTTGTTGCCTCATCACCCGCAGCACTCGACACTCTAAACGAGCTAGCGACAGCTCTTGGTGATGACCCTAATTTTGCAGCCACAATGACTAACGCACTGGCCGCTAAAGCACCGTTGGCAAGCCCTGTTTTTACTGACCACCCAACTGCACCAACAGCAGTTCCTGACACCAACACCACGCAGTTGGCAACCACATCCTTTGCCAAGAAGGAGGCGGATGACGCCGAGGCGGCTGCCAAGGCTCATTCTGTCCAGCGAGTAAACCACACCGGTGAACAAGCCATCTCCACCATCACCGGCCTGCAGGCTGCGCTCGATGGGAAGGAGGTGGCTGGAACGGCTGCTGGATGGATTACGGCTCACGTGGAAACTGCTGACCCTCATGCACAATACGCGCTGGAATCAGAGGTTGCAGCCACCTATGCCACGACGGCAGCTCTATCGGCGCACTCCGCCCGCACCGACAACCCGCATGCTGTGACCAAGACACAGGTTGGACTTGGCAGCGTGGACAACACGTCCGATGCAAACAAGCCGGTGAGCACAGCAACACAAGCTGCCCTTAACGCCAAGCAGGAAATTCTCGTCTCTGGGACCAACATCAAAACCGTCAACGGGTTATCAATCATGGGGCCTGGAAACCTGGTTGTTGGTGGAGGCTCTGGCAGCGGTGATATGTCCATGTCCATCTATGACACAGACTCTGATGGAGTTGTGGATGCGGCAGAGACTGCACCATGGTTCGGCATCATCGGTAAGCCGTCAACCTATCCGCCCGACACTCACACCCACACCAAGTCATCGATCACAGACTTTGCAGAGGTCACAGAGAATGCCAAGACGTCGGCATACACCCTTGAAATTGGTGATGCTGGCAAGATGGTGACTATGGCGAGTGCAACAGCAGTCACGTTGACGGTTCCTACCAATGCCTCTGTCTCATACCCAATTGGCACACGCATCGACATCCTGTCGCTTGGTGCAGGCGATGTGTCAGTGGCTGGAGACGTCGGAGTTACTGTCCAGTCTCTTGGTGCAAAGCTGAAGCTCGGGGGCCAATACGCCGGAGCCACGCTGTGGAAGCAGGCAACAAATGTTTGGGTGCTTATCGGAGCTCTCAAGTCATGAGCCTTACGATGGGGATGCTTGCATCGTCTGCTCTGCAAGATGTGACTATAGTCGCCAAGATTTGGGCTGCTGGTGGTGCTGGCGGATTCTACGCTGTTTCATCTCCTGGTGGCGGTTCTGGAGGTTATCTGACTGTCACATTCAAGGTGGCAAAGGGGTCTGTTTTAAAAATTGTCGTCGGCCAAGGTGGTCGATCTCAAGGAACCCCAGCATATGGCGGAGGCGGCGCATCCGGCTTTAACTCTGCACACGGCGGCGGCGGTGGTGGCGGATTATCCGGCGTGTTCCTTGAATCAATAGCGCAAGCAAATGGCATAGGCGTTGCTGGCGGCGGCGGCGGGGCTGCTTATTACAGCACAGGAACAGGTGGCGGTGGTGGCGGGGGAAACACCGGTGGGTCGCTATCGTCATCTAATGCAATGGCTGGTGGCGGTGGCACTCAGTCCGCTGGTGGTGCTGCTGGAACCGGGGCAGCTGGAGCGACTACCACCCCAACAGCTGGATCGGCCCTGCAGGGCGGTCGAGGTGGAACTGCCAATTCTACCGGCGCAGGTGGTGGTGGTGGCGGCTACTATGGTGGTGGCGGAGGCTGGTCAAACACCGGAAATGTTGCCGGTGGTGGCGGCGGCGGCAGCGGATTCGTTGCGTCAACAAATGCAAATATGACTGTGGTGTCGTTCTCGTCTAACCAGGGTAACAATGGTCCTGCGACAGGCAGCTCATCATCCAATATAGCTGCGCCAAACGCCTTGGATGCGGACTACGTGGCCGGCGTCGGCCAAGGCGGAGGCAAGATGGTTCTGGGCGGAAATGGGTTGATTGTCCTCTATGTCGATGGTGTCAAGCGGGTGTTCTCATACACTGGCGCAGACCAGTCGATCACGGTGTAAGCCGATGGATGCTCTTCTTCATTCTCTCGCCGCCGCTCTGCAGATTGGATTGGCTATCCTTCATCCGGCCGGGGCCGGAATAGCTATTGGACTTGGCTGGCTGTTGCGCGAGGCCGCCCAGGCCAACCGTGGCAACCTGCTGGCGGCCCTGCGCGATCTGCCACGATGGCCGCTGCACAAGCAACTGGAATGGATGGTGCCGCTGGTGATCGCCACCGCCCTGGGCGGGGCCTGGGCGGCTCATGCCGGCCTCGGATTTTTCTGGAGGCCCGTGTGAATAATCACACTGATCGAGAGCTTGCCAATGCCATCATGGGCGACATGCTGGGCGAGGGCGCGTTTCGCCGGGTCTATGCCCACGCCATGGACCCGGAGCTGGTGGTCAAGGTGGAGGCTGGCGCGCGCTGTTTTCAAAATATCATCGAGTGGTCGGTCTGGCAGGAGGCTACCGACAATCTGCGCCGCTGGCTCGCCCCGTGCGTGGCCATCTCACCGCAGGGCAGCGTGTTGTTTCAGCGCCGCTGCGAGCCATTGCGGGTGAGCGAACTGCCGGGTCGGGTGCCTTCCATCCTGACCGATCTCAAGATATCCAATTGGGGACTGTTTCAGGGTCGGCCGGTCTGCCTCGATTACGGGTTCATCCCCCTTCAGACCTGGCGCCTGGTCAAGGAAAGCTGGCCATGACCGGCGACCTGCATCTGGCCTTCTACAAGGGCTGGGAGTCGCCGCTGGGCTGGGCCATCCGCCGCCGCACCGGATCGCCTTATTCACACGTCGAACTGGTGCTGGATGGAGGGCTGGGGCAGGCGTCCACCTGCTTTTCAGCCACCTATCGCCACGGGGTCAGGGTCAAGACCATCACGCTTCGGCCGGAGGACTGGGACCTGGTGGCCGTGCCCCGCAACGCCGTCATCGACGGCCATCTGGCGGCCATGAAGCGCGAGGCCACCAAGCCCTATGATGTGCTGGGCGTTCTGACCTTCGGCTCGCCTTGGTTAAGCCTCCACGGCAAGCAGCGCTGGTTTTGTTCCGAACTGTGCGCGGCGGCCCTCGGCCTGCCCAACCCATGGTCCTATTCACCAGGCGCACTGCACAAGGCGCTGGCCGGGCAGGGGGCTTCCTTGCGCACCGGCGTCACCTTTCTGCTGCCGCATGGCCTGGCCGTTGCCCTCATCGAGGCGGCCCAGGCGGCCGGGCGCCTGACCGGCCCCGCCACCATCACCCAGGACGGTGCCGTGCTGGTCTCGGCCGATGCCATCGAGGCGCTTTTTGAGGGCTGGCGCGATGAGGTTCTGGCCAGTGCCCAGACCCGGCTGGCCCACGCCACCACCGAGGCCTTCACCCAGATGAAAAGGCCGTCAAAACCCCTTCTAAACCCCTGTAAAGGGGTGAATACCCCGCCTGAATAGGGGCGGGGGCAGGGGTGGTATCAACACCCCGAACCGGGCGCGTCAACGCCCATGACCACAGACCGGCCGATCAGCGGCCACCCCGCCACCGTGACGCCACGGCAGGGGGATCAAAGCAGAGGTCATACGAGTCGTGGACTCATTTTCCCGGACAACCCGCCTGACGGCTGTCAGGCCCATTCCCACTGTTGCGGGCTATGTCGGCGGCAAGCGCGCCCTGGCCAAGCATCTCATCCCACTCATCACCGAAAGGCCCCACGGCCTCTACTGTGAGCCATTTCTTGGCATGGGCGGGGTATTTTTCCGGCGACCGTCCCGCCCCAAGGTGGAGGCCGTCAATGACCGCTCACGGGATGTTGTGACTTTGTTCAGGGTCTTGCAACGCCACCACCAGGCGTTCCTCGATATGCTCAAGTGGCAGATCGCCAGCCGGGCAGAGTTTGAGCGCCTGACCGCCACGGACCCCGACACCCTGACTGATCTGGAGCGTGCGGCCCGATTCCTCTACCTCCAGAAGGCTGGTTTCGGTGGGAAGGTCATCTCACCCTCCTTTGGCGCTAATATGAACCAGCCGGCACGATTTGATGTGGGTAAGCTGGTGCCGGTTCTGGAGGCGGCGCATGAGCGCCTGTCGGGGGTTTATATCGAGTGCCTGCCGTGGCAGGAATTCATGACCCGGTGGGACCGGCCCCATGCGCTGTTTTTCTGCGACCCGCCCTATTGGGGGAGTGAGCATTATTACGGCCGTGGGCAGTTTGAGAGAGCGGATTTTGAGGAGCTTGCAGCCCGGCTCAAGGCCCTGAAGGGCGACTTCATCCTCACGCTCAATGATGTGGAACCGGTGCGCCAGCTGTTTGCCTGGGCCAAGCTGACGCCGGTAGGTCTTAACTACTCGGTGGGTGGCAGGCCGGTCGCCGCCCGGGAAATCATCATCACCCGTAAACCCAACAAGGAGGGGAAGAGAAAACCGCCCAAAGGGGCATAGAGGCAAAAAATCTGGTGCCAAGTTTGTGTCAACGCCGCGCCAAACTTCAGTCGCGCTACAGGATGGAGACGACAAGTTCTTTGTTCTCGGTCCCGAACCGCAGTCAGGATCGCCC
>ERZ1645187.507-NODE-507-length-38546-cov-6.098153_pt1 | contig 38546 bp, 34 predicted proteins | sample MGYA00575352_ERZ1645187 | MGnify/ENA primary metagenome ERZ1645187 (study PRJEB40837, sample SAMN11349314) | freshwater sediment metagenome | isolation source: river sediment | host: Sediment | place: India: Wazaribad , New Delhi | collected 2017-02-21 ... | reverse complement strand
AGCGGTTTGTGAATGAGACGCCCTGGGCGCATCTCGATATCGCCGGCACCGGCATGGGCTCGCCGACGACCGATATCAACCGCTCGTGGGGCTCGGGCTGGGGCGTGCGCCTGCTCGACAGCCTCGTGCGCGAGCACTACGAATAAGACAACGGCGCGCCGGGCCGGGCGGGGCGATCATCTTCCTGTGACAGATGATGTTTGCCTCTGGTCTTGGCGGATGCGGCGCGCCATTCTGGCGGGACATACCGGGGAAGAGACATGGTCAAGGCAATCCGCGTTCACACGGTCGGCGGGCCGGAGCAGATGATCTACGAGGACGTGACGCTGGCGCCGCCGGCGGCGGGCGAGGTCAGGGTGCGCCACAAGGCGATCGGCCTCAACTACATCGATGTGTATTTCCGTTCGGGCCTTTATCCGGCAGCGTCGATGCCGTTCTCGCCCGGCAACGAGGGCGCGGGCGATGTCGTCTCGGTCGGTCCCGGCGTCACCGGCTTCAAGCCGGGCGACCGGGTGGCCTATGTCGCGCCTCCCGGCTCCTACGCCGAGGAGCGGAACGTGCCGGCCCATTTCCTCGTCAAGCTGCCGAAGGATATCGGCTATGACACCGCCGCCGGCATGATGCTGAAGGGCATGACGGTGGAATATCTGCTGTTCCGCACCTATCGGGTGAAGAAGGGCGATACGGTGCTGGTGCAGGCCGCTGCGGGCGGCGTCGGGCTCATTCTCTGCCAGTGGGCCAGGGCGCTGGGCGCGACCGTGATCGGAACCGTCGGCTCGGCCGACAAGGCCAAGCTTGCAAAGAAGCACGGCTGCCACCACACCATCCTTTATCGCGACGAGAACTTCGCCGAGAAGGTCAAGGAGATCACCGGCGGCAAGCTGTGTGATGTCGTCTATGACGGCGTCGGCGCCGCAACCTTCCCGGCCGCGCTCGATTGCCTGAAGCCGCTCGGCACCTTCGTCAGCTTCGGTTCGGCCTCCGGCCCCATCGCGGCGTTCGATATCGGCCTGCTCGCCAAGAAGGGGTCGCTGATGGCGACCCGGCCGACGCTGTTCACCTTCCTTGCGGACCGCAAGCGGCTGGAAAGCATGGCCCGGCGCCTGTTCTCGGCCGTGCGCAAGGGCGATGTCAAAATCCCGGTGACCGCGCGCTACAAGCTCTCGCAGGCGGTGGAGGCGCACAAGGCACTGGAAGCGCGCGCCACCACCGGCTCGATCATCTTTCTGCCCTGAGGAGCCGTGACGACCGTCCCAGCCGTTCCGCTCATCCGCTGTGTCGGGCTGACCAAGCGCTTCGGCGCGCTGGTCGCCAACGATGCTGTGAACCTGACCGTCCGGCAGGGGGAGATCCACGCCCTGCTGGGCGAGAACGGCGCGGGCAAATCGACACTGGTGAAGATGCTGTACGGCTTGCTCAAGCCCGACGGCGGCACCATCGAATGGCTGGGCCAGCCGGTCGATCTTGATGCGCCGGAGGCGGCGCGCCGCCTCGGCATCGGCATGGTGTTCCAGCATTTCTCGCTGTTCGAGGAAATGACGGTGCTGGAGAACATCGCGCTCGGCACGGCCGAGGCGCGCGCCGATGCGACATTGGCAGCGCGCGTGACCGAGGTGGCGCGCACCTATGGCCTTGAACTCGATCTCGCCCGCCCGGTGTGGACCCTGTCCGCCGGCGAGCGCCAGCGGATCGAGATTGCCCGCTGCCTGTTGCAGGAGCCGAAGCTGATCGTGCTCGACGAGCCGACCTCGGTGCTGACCCCGCAGGAGAGCGAGAACCTGTTCGCCTCGCTGGACAAGCTGCGTGATCGCGGCGCCGGCATCCTGTTCATTTCCCACAAGCTGGAGGAGGTGCGCCGGCTCTGCACCGCGGCAACCATCCTGCGCGGCGGCAAGGTGGTGGCGGAGGCCGACCCGCGGCAGGAAACCGCCGCCTCGCTCGCCCGGCTGATGGTGGGCGAGGGGGTGAAGGATGTGCGCCCCGGCGCCGGCGCCACGTCTGGCACGCCGATGCTGGTCGTCGACCGTCTCACCGTGCAGCCGGAGATCAGCCACGGCATCCCGCTGCGCGATGTGTCGCTGAGCGTCAACGCCGGCGAGGTGGTGGCGATTGCCGGCGTGGCCGGCAACGGGCAGAGCGAGCTTTTTGCCGCGCTGTCGGGCGAAGGCGGGCGGATCGTCAGGGGAACGATCCACCTTGGCGAGACGGATGTGACGCGGATGGACATCGGCGCCCGGCGCAAGCGTGGCGCCGCCTTCGTGCCCGAGGGGCGGCTGGGCCATGCGACGCTGCCGCAGCGCTCCCTCTCGGACAATATCACGCTGAGCTGGCACGCCACCGAGGATGTCGGCGGCTGGTTCCTCTCGCTGGAGCGGCTGAAACAGGCGGCAGGCGCGATCATCCGCCGGTTCGACGTGCGCGGGCCGAACAGCGATCCCCGCGCGGCGCAGCTCTCCGGCGGCAATTTGCAGAAATACATTGTCGGCCGTGAGATCGAGCGCAAGCCGAAGCTGATCATCGTCGATCAGCCGACCTGGGGGGTGGACGCGCGGGCCGCCGCGCTGATCCGCCAGACGCTGGTGGATATCGCCCGCGACGGGGCGGCGGTGCTGGTGATCACGCAGGATCTCGACGAGGCATTTGAAATCTCGGACCGGATCGCCGTCATCTGCGGCGGCACGATGCATGCCCCGGTGGCGAGCCGCAGCACCGACCGCGAGGCGATCGGCCTGCTGATGACCGCAACACACCGGGCGGGGGAGGTGGCGTGATGGGGCTGATGCTGGTGCCGCGCCCCCATGTCAGCCGCCTGCGCGGGGTGCTGACGCCGCTGGCCGCCTTCGCCGTGGCGCTGGCGATCGCCGCCGTGGTGCTGACGGCGATGGGCAAATCGCTTGTCGTGGCGTTTCAGGTCTACATCGCCGAGCCGCTGACCAGCGCCTGGGGGGTGCAGGAGGTGATCCTGAAAGCCGTACCGCTGACGCTGATCGCCATCGGCCTGATCTTCGCCATCCGCGCCAACCGCTGGAACATCGGGGCGGAGGGGCAATATGTGATGGGCGGGCTGTTCGGCGGGGCGGTGGCGATTGCCACGCACGGCATGGGCGGCTTCTGGGTGTTGCCGCTGATGCTGATCGCGGGGGTGGCCGGCGGAATTCTCTATGGGCTGGTCCCGGCACTGTTGCGCAACCGTTTCGGCATTTCGGAAATCCTGTCCTCGCTGATGCTGGTCTATGTCGCCGAACTGCTGCTCGATTATCTGGTGCGCGGACCGTGGCGCGATCCACGCGCCTTCAACTTTCCGAAATCGGTGAATTTCGATGCGGCGGCGACGCTCCAGCCGTTCATCGAGGGCGGCAAGCTGCATTGGGGCGTCGCGCTGGCGGTGCTCGCCGTGCTGGCGGCGGTGATCCTGCTCGGGCGCAGCCTGTTCGGCTTTGCCGTGGCCGCGACGGGCGAGGCGCCGCGCGCCGCCAATTTCGCCGGGTTCAACGAAAAGCTGCTGACCTTGCAGGTCTTCGCCATTTCCGGCGGGCTGGCGGGGCTGGCCGGCATCGTCGAGGTGTCGGCCAACATCGGCCAGCTGCAACCCTCGATCAGCCAGGGCTACGGCTTCACCGCAATCATCGTCGCCTTCCTCGGCCGGCTGACGCCGGTGGGGGCGCTGCTTTCGGCGGTGGTGCTGTCGATGCTGCTGATCGGCTCGGAAACCGCACAGATCATGCTGAAGCTGCCGTTCGACATGACCCGGGCGTTCATGGGGCTGTTGCTGCTTTGTGTGCTCGCCGGCGAGGCGATGACGCGTTACCGGCTGGTGCGGAGGGCCTGATGGAGCTGATCCCGCTGATCCTGACAACAATCATCACCGCGGCGACGCCGCTGGTCATCGCGGCGCTGGGCGAACATGTGGTGGAGCGCGCCGGCGTGCTCAACCTCGGTGTCGAGGGCATGATGATCATGGGGGCCTCGCTCGGCTTTGCGGGGGCGGTGGTGCTGGATTCGAGCCTGGCTGGGTTGATGATAGGCATGGCGGCGGGCATGGCGATGGCCGGGGTGTTCGCGCTGTTCGCGCTGGGGCTGGCCACCAATCAGGTCGCCACCGGGCTGGCGGTGACCATCCTCGGGCTGGGGCTGGCCGGGCTGATCGGCCAGTCGTTTGTCGGCATGCCGCGCCCGCCGATCGGGCTGGTCACCATCCCGCTGCTGGCGGATATTCCGCTGATCGGCCCGGCCTTGTTCCGGCAGGATATCGTTGTCTATCTCTCCGTCGCGCTCATTCTCGGCGTCTCGTTTGTGCTGACCCGCACCCGCGCCGGGCTGATCCTGCGCGGGGTGGGGGAGAGCCACGGTTCGGCCCATGCGCTGGGCCTGCCGGTGCTCAAGGTGCGGCTGATGGCGGTGCTGTTCGGCGGGCTCTGCGCCGGTCTGGCGGGGGCCTATCTGTCGCTCGTCTACACCCGCTTCTGGTCGCCGGGGATGACGGCAGGGCGCGGCTGGATCGCGCTGGCGCTGGTGGTCTTCGCGGGCGGGCGCGTCTGGCGGCTTGTGGCAGGATCATACCTCTTCGGCGCCATCATGATCGCGCAGCTGCATGCGCAGGCCGGCGCCATCGGCATTCCCTCGCAGTTCCTGTCGATGCTGCCGTATCTGATGACGATTGCCGCGCTGGTGGTGCTGTCGCTGGCAGGGCGGCGCGGGGTAGGGGCGGCGGGTTCGCTCGGCCAGCCGTTCGTGCCGGACCGGTAGGCGCATGCCGCCCCGTCATCTCCGGGGAAAACTTGCGTTGATACAACGTCTTGGCCCTTGCGCGCCGCTCAGGACATTGAAATAACGGACATCAAGCACCTGTTTGAGGAGAAACGTATGCTGAAGACACTTCTTGGCGCCGTCGCGCTGGCCGCGATGACGGTTGTGCCTGCCGCCGCCCAGCAGAAGCTGAAGGTCGGCTTCATCTATGTCGGCCCGGTGGGCGATTTCGGCTGGTCCTACCAGCACGATCAGGGGCGCATCGCCATCGAGAAGGCGCTCGGCGCGCAGGTCGAGACCTCGTATATCGAGAACGTGCCGGAGCCGGACAGCGCCCGCGCGATCGAGCAGCTGGCCCGCACCGGCCACAAGCTGATCTTCACCACCTCGTTCGGCTTCATGGAGCCGACGCTGCAGGTGGCCAAGAAGTATCCGGATGTGAAGTTCGAGCACGCGACCGGCTTCAAGCGCGACAAGAACGTGGCGACCTATTCGGCCAAGTTCCACGAGGGGCGCTATATCATCGGCCAGATCGCCGGCAAGATGACCAAGTCCAACACCATCGGCTATGTCGGCGCCTTCCCGATTCCGGAAGTGGTGGCCGGCATCAACGCCTTCTATCTCGGCGCCAAATCGGTCAACCCCAACGTCAAGATCAAGATCGTCTGGGCCAATACCTGGTTCGATCCCGGCAAGGAGGGCGACAGCGCCAAGGCCCTGCTCGATCAGGGCGCGGACGTGATCACCCAGCACACCGACAGCCCGGCCCCGCTCCAGCAGGCGGCGGCGCGCGGCAAGTATGCCTTCGGCCAGGCGTCCGACATGACCAAGTTCGCCGAGAAGAACATCCTGTCCTCGATCATCGACGACTGGTCGCCCTACTATGTCGAGCGCACCAAGGCCGTGCTTGAGGGCAAGTGGGAGAGCAAGGACACCTTCGACGGCCTTGCCAAGGGCAAGGTGAAGATGGGCCCCTACATCAACATGCCCGATGATGTGAAGGCCATGGCGGTGGCGACCGAGACGGCCATCCGCGAGGGCAAGATGGATCCGTTCAAGTGCCCGGTCGTGGCGCAGGATGGCAAGACGGTGGAGTGCAAGGGCGGCGACAAGCTGTCCGACGAGCAGGTCACCTCGATGAACTTCTATGTGCAGGGCATTGACGACAAGCTGCCGAAATAACGGCGGACTGCATGATGAACGACAGGAAAGGGGCGCTGCGGCGCCCCTTTCTCATTCGTTCGGGTGTTGATTGCTGCATTGCAAATTATTCACTTGGAATTTGTTGCGGGTGGAGTCATCCCGGTCACATGATTTGAAAAGGAGCGGGCCATGCTGAAACCCTGGTTTCTCAAGATTCATGGTTGGCTTGCGTTCCTCTGTTCCATCCCGCTGATCATCCTGTGTGTCACCGGTCTCATTCTCGGTATCGAGCCGATTGTCCAGTATTCGTCGATCGAGCCGGGGACGGTGACGGTCGAGGAAGTCACCGGTTATCTCAAGAAGTACGATCCCGAGGGCAAGGCGACGGCGCTGATCCACCGCCCGTACGAGAACAGCCTGACCATCGGCGGCGTCGGCTCGGAGGGGGAGATCGAGGTCGATCTCGTCACCCGGCAGGAATCGGTCGGTGATGGCGGCTGGTATTGGAGCGAGGTTTTCTCCTACAACCGCCGCTTGCATGAGCATGTGTCCGTCACTCTTTGGGAAGGAGCGCGTCAGATTGATCTGACCATCGGCGCGACCATCGCGATGTGCGTGATCATTGTTCTCGGCATCCTTCTTGGTCTCCCCCGCATCCGCAACACGGTCGCGGGCTGGCATAAGGCGATCTCGTGGTTTCTCTTGCCTGCTTTGATCATTTCGCCGCTGACCGGGCTGTTTATCGCCTGGGGCGTCTCGATGAACGTGGCGCCTGCGCCCGATCCCGGGCGCGGCAAACCGCTGCCGATGATCGAGGCAGTACAGGTGGTCGGCAAGGAAGCGGATCTGTCGCGCATGATCTGGCTGCGTGTGCGCGGCGGGCGCCAGCTCGTCCGCCTGTGGGACGGGCAGGAGGCGCGCGCCTTCGCCGTGACCAAGGAGGGGCTGAAGCCGGTGCCGCGCAATATCTCGCGCTTGATCCATGAGGGCAACTTCCTCGGCATCTGGTCCGGCCTTTTCAAGGTCATCACCGGTCTGGCCTTCCTCGGGCTGATCGGCACCGGGCTTTACCTGTTCCTCACCAAGCAGGTGCGCAAATACCGCAACAAGCGCGCCCGTGCGCTGGAGGCGGCATCGGCCTGATCGCCAGGCAGGGGCGGCAAACCCGGCACAGCCGGAAGGTGCCTGTCGTTCGGATTTTAGGAATTGCTGCGGCGAACTGTTTGCATCGCCGCAAGAGTCCGGGCGGTCCCACCCGGGAGGCGGAGTGCATCTCGGTTCAAATTTAACAGTCGCGGCGCATCCTTCCGGCATCGAAGCCTTGGGATAGCAGCGATGAATGTATTGCGTATCGTCGTGGCGGCCGTTGCCGTCAGCACCGCGATGACGGCGGTCAAAGCGGATTTTCAGGAGTTGCCGCGTTCGACCATCCGGCAGTCGATTGACCCCCTGCCGCGACGGATCACATCCGAGCCTGCGCCCGTCACGCCGAAAGCCGAACCGCGCCCCCGGCAGGAAACGACGGCCCCCCGCCCGGCAAGGGACGTTGTCCAGCCAGCCGCTCCGAAAGCGGCCGCGAAGGCAGAGACAGCCAAACCGGAGACAGCCAAGCAGGATACCGCGAAACGGGTGCGCGAACTCCTGCTCAGCGGCTCTGCCCACCACGACAATGACGCCTATGACAAGGCGATCGCCGACTTCACCGAAGCGCTGGCACTGGAGCCGAAAAGCAGCGATGCCCTCACCAGCCGCGGCTGGAGCTACTCCGCCAAGGACGAGGATGAAAAGGCAATCAGCGATTTCACTGCGGCCCTCGCGCTGCGCCCGCGGATGACCGAGGCCAATCGCGGCCGGGCGGAATCACTCTACGCGCTGAACCGGTATCAGGAGGCGGCTGCCGACCTGACGATCGCTTTGACCGCCCGGCCCAAGGACGCCTCGCTGTATTTCAAGCGCGGCCACAGCTACGAGATGATGAAGGACATCGACAAAGCGCTGGCCGATTACAACACCGCGCTCAGGCATGATCCGAAAAACGTCGAGGCGCTGAACAATCGTGGCCGCATCCTGATGGAGCGGAAAGCCTTCCCGCAGGCGCTTGCGGATTTTGCGGCTGTGCTGGCAATCGACCCCAAGATGGTGGCGGCGCATTACAACACCGGCATCGCCAACCTGCATATGCAGAAATTCGATGACGCGCGGGAGGCGATGACCCGCGCCATCGCGCTCGAACCCGCCAATGCCGAGTATCACTTCCGGCGGGCGCAGGCGTATCGCTGGATGAAGAAGCCCGAGGACGCGTTGAAGGATGCGCGCCGCGCGGTGGAACTGGCGCCGGACAACCAGATCTTCAAGCTCGGCCTGCAACAGTTCGAAGCGGATGCGAAAGCGCGCGTCTAGCGCGTCTCCGCCCCGGCCAGAATCTTCTGCATGAACACCAGCGTGCGGAAACTGCCGAACTTGTAGCCGACCTCCGGCAAACGGCCGGATTCGAAGAATCCCAGCCGCTGGTGAAAGCGCAGCGAGCCGGGGTTTTCCGCATCGATCGCCCCGATCATCACATGTTTGCCCAGTGCGATTGCCGGATCGAACAGCGCAGCAACCAGCGCCGAGCCAAGCCCCTTGCCGCGCTGGTCTGCCCGCACATGCACCGAATGCTCGACCGTGAAGCGATAGCCGGGGAAGGAGCGGAAATCGCCGAAGGTCGCAAGGCCGGTGATGCCGCTGTCATCCTGCGACACCAGCAGCGGATAGCCCTGCCGCGTGCGGTCGGCCATCCAGGCACGGCGGTTGGCGATATCCACCGGCGTGTCGGAATAGATCGCCGTCGAGGTGGCGATCACATCGTTGTAGATGGCGACGATGGCGGGAAGATCGTCCTCTGTCGCAGGGCGGATGAGCGGGGCGGTCATACGGCGGTTCCGTGCAGATCATAGGCGTCGGCGCGGTCGATCTTCACGGTCACGATCTCGCCGGCGCGCAGAGGGCGGCGCGAGGCGACGAACACGCTGCCGTCAATCTCCGGCGCATCATATTTCGATCGTCCGCGGGCCACTGTCGGCCCCGCCTCGTCGATGATCACCTGAAGCCGCTTGCCGACGCGGCGCTGCATCAACCGCGCGGAAATCGCCTGCTGGTGCCGCATGAAGCGGTCATACCGCTGCTGCTGCACCTCGGGCGGCACATGCGGCAGGCCGAGAGCGTTGGCGGGGGCGCCGGCCACCGGCTCGTACTTGAAGGCGCCGACCCGCTCCAGCTTCGCCTCGGTCAGGAAATCGAGCAGCATCTGGAAATCCTCCTCCGTCTCGCCGGGGAAGCCGACGATGAAGGTGGAGCGGATGGCCAGATCGGGGCAGATGTCGCGCCAGCGGGTGATGCGCTCCAGCGTCTTTTCCTGATGCGCGGGCCGCTTCATCGCCTTGAGCACATTCGGCGCCGCATGCTGGAAGGGGATATCGAGATATGGCAGCACCACGCCGTCCGCCATCAGCTGGATTGCCTCGTCGACATGCGGGTAGGGGTAGACATAGTGCAGCCGCACCCAGACGCCGAGCGTGCCGAGTTCCTTCGTGAGGTCAAAAAAGCGGGTGCGCACCTCGCGGTCCTGCCACTGGCTGGGGGCGTATTTCACATCGACGCCGTAGGCGGAGGTATCCTGCGAGATGACCAGCAGTTCCTTCACGCCCGCCTTCACCAGCTTTTCCGCCTCCCGCAGCACATCGCCTGCCGGGCGGGAGACGAGATCGCCGCGCAGCTTGGGGATGATGCAGAAGGTGCAGCGGTTGTTGCAGCCTTCGGAAATCTTGAGATAGGCGTAGTGGCGCGGCGTCAGCTTGATGCCCTGCTCGGGCACCAGATCAATGAACGGATCATGCGCCGGCGGCACCGCCTGATGCACCGCGCTCATCACGCTCTCGTAGGCCTGCGGCCCGGTGATGGCGAGAACATCGGGGAACCGCTCGCGGATCTGCTCCGGCTCGGCGCCCATGCAGCCGGTCACGATCACCTTGCCGTTTTCGTTCAGCGCGGTGCCGATGGCATCGAGCGATTCGGCCTTGGCGCTGTCGAGAAAACCGCAGGTGTTGACGATGACGAGATCGGACCCGGCATGGGTCTTGGCGAGGTCATACCCCTCCGCGCGCAGGCGCGTGATGATGCGTTCGGAATCGACCAGCGCCTTGGGGCACCCGAGCGAGACGAAGGAGATGCGGGGCGAAGCCATGCGGTTTTTGCCTTGTACGCGGTTGAATGCCGTTCAAAGCGGAGCACGCGGCCGGTTGTCAAATCTTTTCCGGCCTGATCCAGTGGAGAGCAGAGGCGCGAGGGCGGGAGGCCGGGGGATGGCATTGATGGACGGGGTGCGCTACGGCCTCGCGGACAGGGGCGGCCTTGCCGGGCTGACCGGCCTTGCAATCCTCGAAAAGATGATCGCGGGCGATTTTCCGGCCCCGACCATCTGCGAGGGGCTGACCTTCCGCCTGATCGAGGCGGCGGAGGGGCGCGTGGTCTTTGCCGGCGAGACGGGCCGGCACCTGATGAACCCGCACGGCACCGTGCACGGCGGCTGGGCGCTGACGCTGATCGACAGCGCGACCGGCTGTGCCGCGCTTTCCACCCTGCCGGCGGGCGTGGGCTACACCACGGTCGAGACCAAGGGCAATTTCGCCCGCCCGATCCTGCCGGAAACCGGCCTCGTCCGCTGCGAGGCGACCGTGCTGGCGCGCGGCCGGCAGATCATCACGGCCGAGGCGAAGGTCACCGACACCGGCGGCAAGCTGCTGGCCCACGGCAGCGCCACCATGCTGGTGCTGGCCGGGCGATAGCCTTACTCGACCGTGATCTTCCGCTCGCGGATCAGCGTACCCCAGCGGCGGCTGTCCTCGGCCACCAGATCGCCGAACGCTTTCGGCGTTTTTGTCGCCGCCGCTTCTGCCCCCTGACGGGCCAGTGCTTCCGTCACCTCCGGCGAGCGGAGCGCCTTGTCGAACACCGCGTTGATCCGCCCCGTCAGCGCCTCGCCCATGCCGCGCGGCCCGTAGAGGCCGAACCATGTGACCGAGGCAAAGCCCGGCACACCGGCTTCCGCCACCGTCGGCAGGTCCGGCATCAGGGCCGAGCGCTGCGCACCCGTCACCGCCAGCGCCTTCACGCGCCCGCCGCGCACATGCGGCACGCTGGAGGGAATGGAATCGAACAGCACATGCACCGTGCCGCTGGAAAGATCGGGGATCGACAGCGCAGTGCCCTTGTACGGCACATGCGTCATCGTGATATCCGCCTGGGTGCGGAAGGCCTCCGTCGTCAGGTGGACGATGGTGCCGTTGCCGCTGCTGGCATAGTTGAGCGTGCCGGGCTTGTTTTTCGCCAGTGCGATCAGCTCCTTCACCGAGGCGACAGGCAGCGACGGCGAGACGAGCAGGATGCTCGCGGCATCGGCGATGTGCGCAATGGGCGTGAAATCCCTCGCCACGTCGTATTTCAGTGTCGGGTTGAGATGCGGCGCAATCGCATGCGTACTGCTGGTGGTGATCAGCAGGGTGTGACCGTCCGGCGCATCCTTGACGATGTCATTGGCGCCGATGGTGCCGCCCGCACCCGGCTTGTTCTCGACGATGACCGGCTGGCCGATCTCCTTCGACACCTGCTGGGCGATGACGCGGGCGACGATATCGGTCGCCCCGCCGGGCGGGAAGGGAACGACGACGCGCACCGACCGCTCCGGCCAGCCCTGCGCCAGCGCGCCCGCGCTCCACATCAGGCAGGCAGCCAGAACGCCCGTGCCCACACTCCGCCTGCCAATCATGCCACGTCTCCTGTCGTCCTCGCCCGGGCCGGCGGCCCGTCTCTTTGCAGACAGGATAGCGCCGCTCAGGAGCGCTGCAACAATTCGATGCGCACCCGGTCCGGCCCCTCGATGAAGGCGATGGTCAGCTGGGGCGAGAGTTCCTTGATGTCCATGACGACGGTGAGGCCGCGCGCCTTCACCTCGGCCATCGCGGCGGCGATGTCCTTCACCGTCAGGCCGATATGCTCATAGCCGACGAACGGCGGCGTCGGCGGGGTGGGGGTCGTCGCCGGCACTTCCTCGATGAACAGCGTGAGGCCGGAGAGATCGACGATCATCCGCAGGGCGGCGCCGTTCATCACCTCGCCCTTGATCGTGGCGCCGAACACCTCGGCATAGAACGCGGCGGCGGCGCGCGGGTTCGGGCTGCGCAGGTGGAGATGGTCGATGGTGCAGGGGATCATGGGGAACCTGTATGAAAACGAACGAAACAGGGCGAAACGGTCGCCCCGCAGCGTCGATCTGTTTCCTGCGGGCGCGGACGGAGGTCAACCACAATCCACGCGGAAAGGCACAAAGATGGACATCTGCCGCCTCGGAGGGCAAGTTGGCGCCATGAAAGACACCATTTCCGACGATTCCACCCGCATCGACGAACTGGAAGTGCTGTTCGCGCATCAGGAACGCATGCTGGCCGAACTCAACGAGGTGATCACCGCGCAATGGCGCAAGATCGATGTGCTGGAGCGGCAACTGGCCAAACTGCGCGAAACCTTCCAGGCGATGGAACCTCCGCGCTCCGGCCCCGAGCCTCCGCCGCCGCATTATTGATCCCGGCGAACGGAACCGTGGCGAAAGCCTGGCGGATGGGGTGGGATTCGAACCCACGGTAGGCTTGCACCCACGGCGGTTTTCAAGACCGCTGCCTTAAACCACTCGGCCACCCATCCGTGCCGCACTGGCTACAGCACTTTGGCCCGGCTGCGCAAGGCCGGCGGCAACAGCGGCGCTGTGCAGCATGCCTGCATGCCCCGGCGCGAGGCAGTCCGCCGGGGTCCTTCCGTCCTTCATGGCCGGGGCATCGCCGGCCTGCCTGATGCACTAGTGCCTTGCGGTTGTATGACAACCTCTCTATGGTGCGCCGAACACAACGGAGGAAACGATGATCAAGACCCTTGCCATGGCCGCAGCGGTGACGCTGGCCGCCTTCACCGCGCCGGTGGCGGCGCAGACCGCATGGCCCTCCAAACCGCTCAAGGTCATCGTGCCTTTCGCCCCGGGCGGCACTTCCGATTTCATCGCCCGACTGATCGCCAACCCGCTGGGCGAGGCGCTGGGCCAGCAGGTGATCGTCGAGAACAAGCCGGGCAACGCCGGCAACCTCGGCGCCGGCCTGATGGCCGCTTCCACCGACAATCACACCGTGATGCTGTCCGATATCGGCTCGCTCGCCATCAGCCCGCTGATCACCAATGACCTGCCGTTCAAGCTCAGCGACATCAAGGGCGTGACGATGCTCGGCTATTCGCCCCATCTGCTGGCCGTCCATCCGGGTGTGAAGGCCAATACACTCAAGGAGCTGGTCGAGATTTCGAAGACCAAGCCGATCAACGTCGCCTCCGCCGGCTCGGGCTCGCCCAACCATCTCGGCGTGGTGGAAATCGCGCTCGCCACCGGCATGCGCTGGCAGCATGTGCCCTACAAGGGCGGCGCTCAGGCGCTGACCGACATGATCGCCGGCACGACCGACCTGATCCTCAACGGTATGGTGGCGACCAATCCGCATGTGCAATCGGGCAAGCTGAAGCTGATCGGCGTGTCCTCCGCCAAGCGGATGGCAGCGCTGCCGAACGCCGCGACGATTGCCGAGCAGGGTGTGCCGGGCTTTGAATCGGGCACCTATCAGGGCATCACCGCGCCGGCGTCCTTCCCGGCGGATGCGGCGGCCAAGCTGGGCGCTGCGCTGAAGAAGGTGATGGCCATGCCGGATATCGACAAGCGCATGAACGAGGCGGGCGCCGTGGTGCAGACCAATACACCGGAAGAACTGACCGCCTTCATCGGCAAGGAAGCCTCGCGCTGGGCCGGTGTCATCAAGCAGGCGGGCGCCAATATCGAAGGCACCAAGTAAGATGAGCGCAGCGCCCGCCTTGCCCGTCAAGCGCCTCGAATGCTTCGCCACCGCGCTGTTCACAGCCGCGGGGATGGAGCCGGACAAGGCGCGGACGGTGGGCGAGCTGCTGGTGCTGACCGATGCGATGGGGCGGCGCACGCATGGCCTGGCCATGGCGCCGCTGTATCTGGCGGAACTGGCCAAGGGCACGATGGCCAAGGCCGGCGCGCCCGATGTGGTGCGCGATACCGGCGCCACCGTGGTGTGGGACGGGAATTATCTGCCCGGACTGTGGCTGGTCAAATCGGCGATCGATCTGGCGATGCCACGCGCCTCGCGCCTCGGTGTCTGCTGTATTGCCATCAGCCGTACGCACCATATCGGCTGCCTCGCCGCGCTGGTGAAGCAGGCGGCGGACAAGGGCTACGTCGCGCTCATCGCCAATTCCGACCCTGCCGGCGCGCGCGTCGCCCCGTTTGGCGGCACCGAGGCGCTCTATACGCCCAACCCCATCGCCATGGGCTATCCGGGGCGGAGCAACCCGATACTGGTCGATCTCTGCGCCTCGATCACCACGACATCGATGACGCGGGAGAAATACGCCGCCGGCGAGATGTTCGACCAGCCGTGGCTGATCGATGCAGACGGCAGACCGACGCGCGACCCCGCCGTGCTGGAACATGCCACCCCGCGCGGCGCGCTGTTGCCCGTGGGCGGGCTCGACCATGGCCACAAGGGCTTTGGCCTCGGCATCATGATCGAGGCGCTGTCACAGGGCTTTTCCGGTCATGGCCGGGCGGAAGGGATCAGGCGCTGGGGCGGCAACGTGTTTCTTCAGGTGTTCGATGCCGATCTGTTCGCGGGGCGCGATGTGTTCGCGGCGGAAACCGGACACTTTTCAGCCCGGGTCCGGGCCAACCGTCCGGCAGATCCCGCGCGTCCCGTGCGCATGCCGGGCGATCAGGCCGCGCGGCAGCTCAATAGGGCGGAAGAGCAGGGCATCACCTACGATGCGCGCACCGTTGCGGCGCTGGACGAGTGGGCCGGCAAGCTTGGCTGCGCCAGCCCGTTTGCGGCCTGAAGCGGGCGGTCTCATGAAAAAGCCGTAATCATACGGCCTTCACCTTGATGCACCGCATTGCTTGACCACCGGTTTTGGTGTCATTAACTCGCATTAAACCTGAACAGTTCATTGTCCGGGCTGATCAAATCGAGCGGTTTGGCGTTCTTCAGCCGCATCGACGGAGTAGACATGACTGCCAAAAAGACCGGGGCGTTGCTGATCTGTGCGCCGCGCCTTTCCGCAACCGGGTTTTCCTTCTCCGCAGCGCGCGTGTTGCGCGTCGTGTCGGCGGTTGCGACGGGGTTGCTGGTTGCCAACTGCGCCAACCAGCCCAGCGGGCCGCAAGGTTCGCGCAGTCGCGAGGTCGGCGCGTTTTCCGATGTCAGCAAATACGGCCGGGCCAGCCCGCGCGTCGTTGCCGATGGTGCCGAAGTGCCCAAGGGTGGCGGCAAGTATCACGTCGGCAATCCCTATCGCATTGCCGGCAAGACCTATTATCCGTCCGAGCGGTCGGTCGGCCACAGCCAGGCCGGCATGGCCTCGTGGTACGGCGAGGCTTTCCATGGCCGCAAGACGGCGAACGGCGAGGTGTACGATCGCCGCTCCTACACCGCCGCGCACCCCACAATGCCGCTGCCGAGCTATGCGCGCGTCACCAATCTGAGAAACAACTATTCGGTCATCGTCCGCGTCAATGATCGCGGGCCCTACCACGGCGGCCGGGTGATGGATGTGTCCGAGCGGGTGGCCCATGCGCTTGAGTTCAAGCATCTCGGCACCGCGCGCATCAAGATCGACTATCTCGGCAAGGCCGGCCTTGGTGGATCGGATGATGTGAAGCTCGCCGCCTCGCTGCGCAGGGATGGCGCTCCCGCCTCGTCCGATGGCATCGGTGGCGGCTCCACCGTCATGGTGGCGTCGAACGAGCCGGTCTTCCGCCCGGCGGCGACGCCGCGGCCCGCCGCGCCGGTGGCCGCCGCCTATACCGCGCGCAATTCCCCCAGCGCCTCGCCCATCCCCTCGATCACCGAGGAGCAGGACGATGCAGCCCCTGCCGCCGCTGCGTCCTCCGCGCCGCTGACCCCGGTGCGCGGCATCCCGACACCGCCGGACCGGCCGTTTGATCTCAACACCATTCCGGGCGCAGCGACGCCGGTGCAGCGCATTTCCGCAGCGACCAGCGTAACCGCGCGCCTGTCCTTCGCGCCGGATACGACCGGGCTGTCACGCTTCCAGCAGGGCAACCCGCTGGCCGATCTGCCGCCGGCGAAGTTTGTCGCCACGGCCAGAAAGACCGTCGTTTCCCGCTAAGGCCACCGTTGCAATCGCGCCTGTTTCCGGCCAAGACTGCCGGATCAACAGGTGCGATTGATCGATGTTTTCGCTTGCGCGAGTTCCGTTTGTTTTCCGTGTGCTGCTGGCCGTTTTGACGCTGGCCGGCGGCAGCGTCATCGCCGCCGCCCAGACCTTCCAGACCGCCGCACCGCAGGCGGTGCTGATCGATGCGGAAACCGGCGCGGTCCTGTTCGATGTCGGCGGCAACACGCGGGTTTCTCCCGCCAGCCTTGCCAAGATCATGACAGCAGAAGTCATTTTCCACGAACTGTCCCGCGGCCGGCTGAAGCTGGAGGACGAATTCATCACCTCGGAGTTCGCCTGGCGGCGCGGCGGGGCGCCGGCCGGCGGTTCAGCCATGTTCCTGACGCCGAACATGCGGGCGAAAGTCTCCGATCTGCTCGCCGGGCTGATCGTCGCCTCTGGCAATGACGCGGCCATCGTGCTGGCGGAGGGAATTTCCGGCAGCGAGGCCAATTTCTCCAGGCTGATGAACGAGCGGGCGCGCCTGCTTGGGTTGACGCAATCGACCTTCCGCAACGCCAATGGCTGGGCCGATCCGGAACAGCGCGTGACGATGCGCGAGATGGCCCGGCTCGCTGCTCACATCATCAAGACCTACCCCGAGCACTACCCGATCTTCGGCCAGAAGGAGTTCCTCTGGAACAAGGTGAAGCAGCAGAATCGCAACCCGCTGATCGGCCAGGAAGCGGGGGCTGACGGGCTGAAAACAGGGTTTCTGGAGGAATCGGGCTATTCGCTCGTCGGCTCGGCAGTGCAGAACGGCCAGCGGCTGATCCTCGCCATCAGTGGTCTGAAGACGGCGCGTGACCGGCAGGTGGAGGCCAAGAAGCTGCTCGATTGGGGCTTCCGCTCGTTTGAGGTGAAAACGCTGCTGGCCGCCGGCACGGTGGTGGGTGAGGGGGCGCTGTTCGGCGCCAGCCATGGCAGTGTGGCGCTGGTGACCACGTCGGATATCCGCCTGCCGGTGCCGCGCGGCGCGGCGGAGCGGATGTCGGCCAAGATCGTCTATCGCGGGCCGCTGCAGGCGCCGATTGCTGCCGGCACGGAGGTGGCGAAGCTCCATGTCTTCCGCGGTACAACGCTGGTGATGGAAGCGCCGCTGGCGACGCGGGATGCGGTGGAGCATGGGTCGTTGAGCCAGCGGGCGCTGGATTCCGCCTCGGAACTCGCCCGCTCTCTGGTCCGGAACGGCGTGCGCTCGCTGACGCGCAAGGGCGAAAGCCCGCCGCAATGACCGGTTGCCTGATCACCTTCGAAGGCGGCGAGGGCGCCGGAAAGACGACGCAAATCCAACGGCTTGCGGCCTATTTGCGCGACCTCGGCGAAGCGGTGACGGTGACCCGCGAACCCGGCGGCTCTCCCGGCGCGGAGGTGATCCGCTCCGTTCTGCTGGCGCCGGACCATGCGGATTTCGATGCGGTGACCCAGGCTCTGCTGTTCGCCGCGGCGCGGCGCGATCATCTGCGCGCCACCATCCGCCCGGCGCTGGCGGCAGGCCGGATCGTGCTGTGCGACCGGTTCTATGATTCCACCCGCGCCTATCAGGGGGCGAACGGAACGGTGCCGAAATCGGTGGTGAAACGGCTGGAATCGCTGGCGGTCGGCCGTCTTCGGCCGGCGCTCACGGTGATTCTCGATCTTCCGCCGGAGATTGGCATGGCCCGTGCGGCCACCCGCCATGGCCGCCCGCTCGCCTCCAGCGATGCGTTCGAGCGCCAGTCGTTGGCCTTTCATCAGGGGGTGCGCGCCGCGTTCCTCGCCATTGCTGCGGGCGAGCCGGAGCGCTGCGCGGTGATCGACGCCGCGCGGGATGCAGATACGGTATTCGCCGATCTTCGGGCGCTGATCCATGCCCGATTGCCGCAAATCGGCACTGTTCGGGGCGAATCGTGACGTTCCGCCTTCTCGATGCCCCGGCCTCCGACGTGCCGGAGGCGGACCGCACGGCAGAAGCGCCGCACCCCGCCGCTGTCCTGTCGCTGGTTGGCCACCGGGAGGCGGAGGCCGAGGTGCTGGAGGCCTTGCGCACCGGGCGGCTGCACCATGCCTGGCTGATCAGCGGCGAAGAAGGCATCGGCAAAGCCACGCTCGCCTACCGTATCGCCCGGTTTTTGTTGGCAAATCCCGGCCGTGAGCAAGCCGCGGCGGAGGCGGCGGAAACGCTTGACGTGGCGGCGGAAAACCCCGTCTGTCACCAGATCGCGGCACAGGCCCACCCCGATCTGGCGGTGATCCGCCGCGTCTATGATGTGAAAAGCAAGGGCATCCGCACGGTGATCACCGCCGAGGATGCGCGCGCCCGGCTCGATGTCTTCACCAAGACCGCGAGCGGCGGCGGATACCGCATCGCCATCGTGGATTCATGCGACGAACTCAACATGCACGGGGCGAATGCGCTGCTGAAAACACTGGAAGAGCCGCCCGAAAAGGGATTGTTCCTGTTGATTTCCAGCCAGCCGGGCCGGCTGCTGCCCACCATCCGCTCACGCTGCCGTGCGCTGAAGCTGCGCCCCCTCGGCGCGGACGAGGTGACCACCATCACCCGCGCGTTGCCGGCCTATGCGGCGGCGCCGGGGGAGGTGCATGCCCGCGCCGCCGCGCTCAGTCTCGGCTCCGTCAAGACGGCGCTGGGGCTGATCGACGAGAAGGCGCTGGCCTTCCACGACCGGCTCGCCGGCATCCTCGACGCCTTGCCGAAGATCGACGGAAACGCGGTGGATACGGTGGCCGAGGCGACCGCCGGCAAGGCCGGGGCGGAGGCGTTCGACCGGTTCTGCGAAGCGTGCCTGACCTGGCTGGCCGCAAAGATTGACGTTGCCGCGCCCGACCCCGCGGCGCGGCTGGCGCTGGCCGAGGCCTGGCAGCGGCTCAACACCGGGCGGGCAGAGGTGGATACCTACAATCTCGACCGGCGGCCCTTCGTCATCGCCACGGCTGAGGCGCTGAGCCAGTGTGCCCGGTTGATGGCGCGGTGAGACAGCAAAATCGCAGCGGAAAGTGCCCTGCCGGCGACGTGTTTAACAATGCCTTAATGGCTCGAAATTAACTCTTTCGGGGACTCATGAAGGGGATCCCGATGGCTTCGCTCGAACCCGGCTACGCCGCGCTTTCCGCCCGCGCCTCCGCTCGCGGGGCAAGCATCGTTCTTGTGGCCTTCGTCTCGGCCATTTTCACCTCGGCGTTCCTGCTGTTTGCGGTGCAGCCGATGTTCACGAAAATGGTGCTGCCGCTGCTCGGTGGTTCACCCGCCGTCTGGTCGGTGGCGATGGTGTTTTTCCAGAGCCTGCTGCTGGCCGGCTATGCTTATGCACATCTCTCGACCAAATTCCTGCCGCTCCGCGGCGCGATTGTTGTTCACCTGCTGCTGTTCGGCGTCACCGCGCTGACCCTGCCGCTCGGCATTTCCGCTACCATCGGCGAGCCGCCGAACTCCGGGCAGGAGCTGTGGCTGATCGGCGTGTTCATGGCCTCGGTCGGCCTGCCGTTCTTTGCTGTCTCGGCCAACGGGCCGCTGCTTCAGGCATGGTTCGCCAAGAGCGCGCACCCCACGGCGCATGATCCCTACTACCTCTATGGCGCGTCGAACTTCGGCAGCTTTGCCGCGCTGCTGCTCTATCCGGTCCTGATCGAACCCTTGATGACCCTGAAGGGGCAGACAGGGGCGTGGTCCCTCGGCTTTCTCGTGCTCGGCGGTCTGATCGCGCTGTCGGGCCTTGCGGTTCTGCGCTTCCCGGCGGTGGAAACCGCCCGCACCGCTGCGGCCAAGGCGGCGAGCGCTGCGCCGGGCGCGCGCGATTATGCCGGCTGGATCGTGCTGTCGCTGGTGCCCTCGGGCCTGCTGGTGGCCTGCACGGCCTATCTCTCCACCGATGTTGCGGCCTCACCCTTCATGTGGGTGATCCCGCTGGCGCTCTATCTTGCCACCTTCATGGTGGTGTTCCGCGAACGGTTGCCGTTCTCGCTGTCGGTGATGGAGCGGCTGCTGACCCTGCTGGCCGGCGCGCTGGTCCTGTTCATGTTCGTGGGCGAGGCCTATCTCATCCTCTCGCTGGTGCTGCATCTCAGCTTCATGACGATCGCGACGCTGATCTGCCATGCGCGGCTTTACCAGCGCCGCCCCTCCAGCGAGCACCTCACGGTGTTCTACCTCTGCATGTCGATCGGCGGTGTGCTCGGCGGGTTGTTCTGCGGCTTGCTGGCGCCCAACCTCTTCAACCGGGTGACGGAATACCCGATCCTGATCCTCGGCGCGCTCCTTTGCCTGCCCGGCGTGGCCACGGCGAAATGGGCCGACTGGAAAGCGCAGGCAACGCTGTGGGCCGGCATCATCGCTGTGTTCTTCATCGCCAACCGGATGACCGCCGGCGCACAGGATGTCGATGCGCATTACGTCGTCGTTGCGCTGATGGTGCTGCTGGCGGTCATTGCCATGGTGCTGTTCAGAAAGCCGATCATCACCACCACCATTGTCGCCGGGCTGTTCGTGATGATGGGCGATGTCGGCCTGCATGACCGCGACCAGCTGGCGATCCGCTCGTTCTTCGGTGTCAACAAGGTGCAGATCAGCAACGACGGGCAGTTCCGGCGCCTCACGCATGGCACCACGCTGCACGGCACCATGCGCATCCGCAATGCGGATGGCACGCCGGCGCCGCAGCGGCCCGAGCCGCTGTCCTACTATTACGACGGCGGGCCAATGAGCCAGGTCATCAAGATGCAGCAGGCGCGGGCAGGGGCGAAGGGGCTTGAGATCGGCATAGTTGGCCTCGGCACCGGCTCGCTCGCCTGTCACGGTCGGCCGCAGGATCGCTGGGCCTTCTACGAGATCGACCCCGCCGTGGTGGCGATCGCGCAGGACAGGCAGCAGTTCCGCTTCCTCTCGGAATGTGCGCCGGACGCACGCATGGTGGTGGGGGACGCACGGCTGACGCTGGCCAAGGACAAGACCACCTACGATGTGCTGGTGATCGATGCCTTCGCCTCGGATGCAATCCCCGTGCACCTGCTGACGAAGGAATCGGTGGCGATGTACACCTCGCGCCTCAATCCCGGTGGCGTTCTGGTGCTGCATATTTCCAACCGCCATCTGGAATTGGGCAGCGTTGTCGCCTCGATCAAGCAGAGCCTTGGCCTGAACGGCGTGATCCTGCTCGACCAGATCGCCGGCGGCGACTTCCTCAAGGGCGGGCGCGCCGGCTCGCTGGTCGCCGCGCTCTCGGCGGATGACGGTGCGATGAAGGCGCTGGAGGCCGGCAAATGGCGTCGGCTGGCGCAGACAAAAACCCCGGTCTGGACCGACGATTATTCCAATATCGTCGGCGCGATGTGGCGCGCCTATACGATGTGAGTGCCGCTGGCGGCCAGCATCTCCTCAAGCAGCGAAAGGGCGGTGATGACCGCCTTTTTTCGTATGCTCGCCCGGCTGAGCGCGCCGAACCGCCGCTCCACCCGGTTGACCCGGCCATCCGCCGCCGCAATGGCAAAATGCACAAGGCCGACGGGCTTGGTGGCCGTGCCGCCGCCGGGGCCGGCGACGCCGGTGATCGAAACAGCGAGCCCGGCGCGGGAATGTTTGAGCGCGCCGAGCGCCATCGCCCCTGCGACCTCGGCCGAGACCGCGCCATGATCGCGGATCAGCGCTTCGGGGACGCCGAGCATCTCGCTCTTGGCGGCGTTGGAATAGGTGACAAAGCCGCGCTCCACCACATCGGACGAGCCGGGAATATCGGTCAGCGCCGCAGCAACCAGCCCGCCGGTGCAGGATTCGGCGGTGGCGATCATCACGCCCTGCGCACGGGCGGCAGTGAGGACGGCGGTGGCGCGGGCGGCGATCCCGGCGTGTGTCATCTCATTCTCCTCCGGGCAGTGCGATGGTGGCGGTGGCGAGTGCGGCCAGCCCTTCGCGCCGGCCGGTGAACCCCATTTTCTCCGAGGTTGTGGCCTTCAGCCCGACGCGGGAGGGGGAAATGCCGGCGATTTCGGCAATCGTCGCGCGGATGGCATCGCGATAGGGGCCGATGCGCGGCGCCTCGGAAACAATTGTGCCGTCGAGATGGCGGATCTCCCCGCCCAGCGCATGCACCCGGCGCACCGCCTCGGCCAGGAACACCCGGCTCGCCATGCCTTTCCAGCGCATGTCGGAGGGGGGAAAATGCACCCCGATGTCCCCGTCGGCGATGCAGCCGAGCAGCGCATCGGTGAGGGCATGGAGCAGCACATCGGCATCCGAATGGCCGACCACGCCGCGATCATGCGGAATGCTGACCCCGCCGATGGTGACATGATCGCCCGGGCCGAAGGCATGGACATCATAGCCCGTGGCCGAGCGGATATCCGTCCGCGCCGGGGCCAGCATCCGCTCGGCCCGGGCGACATCCTCCGGCGTCGTCAGCTTGAAGGCGCGGTCGGAGCCGGCGAAACTGCCGACCGGATGGCCCTGCGCCCGGACCACGCCGGCATCGTCGGTATAGGCATCGCCCAGCCCTTCGATATCCGCGATCGCGTGCGCCTGCATCAGCCGCTGGAAACGGAAGGCCTGCGGCGTCTGGACCGCGCGCAGGCGGCTGCGATCGGGCTGGCCGACCACGATTCTGCCCGAAGGGCCAACCTCGGCGAGCGTATCGGTCACCGGCAGGACCGGGATCGCCGCGCCATACTCCAGCCCCGCGGCAATCGCCCGGGTAATCAGCGCCTCGTCGATGAACGGGCGGGCGGCATCATGCACCAGCACCAGCCCGTCCTTGGGGAAGCCGGCCTGCTCCAGCGCCCACAGCCCCTTGTGCACCGATTGCTGGCGGCTGGTGCCGCCAATGGCGGTGGTGACGGTTGCCGGATTCGGGTTCGGTGCGTCGGCAATGGCCGTTGTCACAAGCGCTTCATCCGCCGGATGCATCACCACCAGCAGGCGACCGATCATGGGATGGCGCAAAAACGCCTCGATTGCGCGGGAAAGCACCATCCGGCCGCCAAGGTCCAGAAATTGCTTGGGCAAAGTGGTGCCCATGCGGGCACCGCGCCCGGCGGCGACGACGAGGGCAGCGACAGTGAGGGTGGACATGGACGCGAACACTCCTTTCCCCTTCTGTGCGGCGATCGGCCCGCGTGGTCAATGCGGCGTGGCGCGTTTGCCGGCCGTGGTGTAACAGGCTGGGCCTGATCGCATGACATCTGACTATTATATAGGCACCATGCATACAAATAATTCACATCGCCCAAGCATCGGTCCTGTGCCTGTTTCCGGGGCAGCGGTTCTGGCGCCGATGTCCGGCGTCACCGATCTTGGCCTGCGCCGCATTGCTGCCCGGTTCGGCGCGACTTTCGTGGTCAGCGAGATGGTGGCCTGCGACCAGCTGGCCGGGCGGGATGCGGAAGCTCTGCTGCGGGCCGAGGGCGCGGGTCTTGCGCCGCATGTGGTGCAGATTGCCGGGGCGGAGCCGTACTGGATGGGCGAGGGCGCGCGCGCGGCGGAAGCCTCCGGCGCAGCGATCATCGACATCAACATGGGCTGCCCGGTCAAGCGGGTGACGAACGGCTGGTCCGGCTCGGCACTGATGCGCGATCTCGACAACGCCTGCCGGCTGATCGAGGCGACGGTGAAGGCCGTCTCCCTGCCGGTAACGCTGAAGACCCGGCTGGGGTGGGATCATGCCAGTCTCAACGCGGCGGACCTCGCCCGCCGGGCGGCAGATCTCGGCGTCAAACTCGTCACCATCCATGGCCGCACACGCCAGCAATTCTACAAGGGCAGGGCGGACTGGCGGCTGGTGCGCCCCGTGCGCGAGGCGATGACACTGCCGCTGCTGGTCAATGGCGATATCGACGGCGTGGCGACGGCGCGCGCGGCGCTCGCCGCTTCCGGCGCGGACGGGGTGATGATCGGCCGCGCGGCGATGGGCCAGCCGTGGCTGGTGGGCGCCGTGGCGGCGGCGTTGCAGGGGCGGGCGGTGGCGCTGCCGGATGCCGGTACACGGGCCGCGGCGGCGATCGAGCACTATGAGTGGCTGCTGGGTGCGATGGGGGCGGACAAGGGCCTGCGCCACGCGCGCAAGCACGTCTCGGCCTATCTCGACCACGCGGCGGCGGAGGGGGGCGGCCTTGCCCCGGCCGAGGGCGCGGCGCTGTTGACCAGTGAGCAACCGGCGGCGGTTATCGCCGGATTGGAACGGGCGTTCGCCGCCATCGGCAGCGGATGCGATGAGGAAAGGGCCGTGGCATGATCGCAGGTGCGCGGACTGCTCCGCCCGAGGCACGGGCGCTGATCGATTGCATGCCCAACCCGGTCATCTGCCTCGATCCGAACGACATGGTCGCCGATGTCAATCAGGCCGGCGAGCGGTTCTTCGGCCTCAGCCGCACGTTGCTCAGCCGCAAGCGGCTGCAGGAGGTGCTGACGCTGGATTCGCCGCTGCTGGCACTGGTGCAGCAGGTGCGGGCGCGCGGCGCCGGTATTACCGAGCACGGCATCGAGGTGACGACGCCGCGCAACCTCGGTGAACACAAGCCCGGCGAACGGCTGCTGGATGTCTATGCCAGCCCGGTGCCGAGCGCTGCCGGTTTTTTGATCATCGTGATGCAGGAGCGCTCAATTGCCGACAAGATGACGCGGCAACTGACGCATCGCGGGGCGGCGCGCTCGATTTCCGCGCTCGCCGGCATGCTGGCGCACGAGATCAAGAACCCGCTTTCCGGCATCCGCGGTGCGGCGCAGCTTCTGGACAACCCGGATGATCCGTCATCCTCCGAGCTGACAGCGCTGATCCGTGACGAGGTGGATCGCATTGTCCGTCTGGTCGAGCGGTTCGAGGTGTTCTCCGAGGCGCGGCCGTTGGCGATGGAGCCGATCAACATCCACGAACTGCTCGATCATGTGCGCCGGCTGGCGCGCAGCGGCTTTGGCCGGCATGTCCGCTTCATCGAGGAGTTCGACCCCTCGCTGCCTCCCGTGCAGGGCAATCGCGACCAGTTGATCCAGGTGCTGCTCAATCTGGTCAAGAACGCCGCCGAGGCGATTGGCGAGACGGTGACCGGCGGCGAGATCGTGCTCTCCACCGCGTTCAGGCCGGGCATTCACGTCTCCCAGCCGTCCAGCGGCCAGCGCATCTCGCTGCCGCTGGAGGTGTGCATTATCGACAACGGCCCGGGCATCCCCGACAGCGTGGCGGAAAACCTGTTCGATCCGTTCGTCACGACCAAGGCGAGCGGAAGTGGCCTGGGTCTTGCAACGGTGGCGAAAATCGTAAGCGACCACGGCGGCGTGATCGAATGCGACCGGGACAAGCGCGGCACCCGCTTCCGCCTTCTCCTCCCGGTGCAGAAGGACGCGAGCCGTGGCCGAAGCTGAGAGTGAGGCCATGCCTTTGACTGGACGGACGATCCTCGTCGCCGATGACGATACCGCCATCCGCACCGTTGTGACCCAGGCGCTGACCCGCGCCGGCTATGAAGTCCGCTCGACCGGCACCGCCGGCGTGCTTGCCCGCTGGGTGGCGGCGGGCGAGGGCGATCTGGTGATCACCGATGTGGTGATGCCGGACGAGAACATCTTCGACGTGCTGCCCCGCCTGCGCCACATGCGGCCGGAGCTGCCGGTGATCGTGATGAGCGCACAGAACACGTTCATGACCGCGATCAAGGCTTCCGAGCGCGGCGCCTATGATTATCTGCCCAAGCCGTTCGACCTCAATGAACTGATCAGCCTCGTCAAGCGGGCACTGGCGGCCAGCGCCAAGCCGGCTGCGCTCAACGGCGGCGGCCCGCAGGAGGATATCCCCCTCGTCGGCCGCTCCCCCGCGATGCAGGACATCTACCGCATCCTCGCCCGGCTGATGCAGACGGACCTGACGGTGATCATCACCGGCGAGAGCGGCACCGGCAAGGAACTGGTGGCCCGCGCGCTGCATGATTTCGGCAAGCGCAAGCGCGGGCCGTTCGTCGCCATCAACATGGCGGCGATCCCGAAAGACCTGATCGAGAGCGAACTCTTCGGCCATGAGAAAGGCGCCTTCACGGGCGCGGCGCAGCGCTCCTCCGGCCGGTTCGAGCAGGCCGAGGGCGGCACGCTGTTCCTTGACGAGATCGGCGACATGCCGATGGAGGCACAGACGCGGCTGCTGCGCGTGCTCCAGCAGGGCGAATACACCACGGTGGGCGGGCGCACGCCGATCCGCACCGATGTGCGCATCGTCGCGGCGACCAACAAGGACCTGCCGGCACTGATCGAACTGGGGCTGTTCCGCGAGGATCTCTACTATCGCCTCAACGTGGTGCCGATCCGCCTGCCGCCGCTGCGCGACCGGACGGCGGATATCCCCGATCTTGCCCGCCATTTCCTCAAGCTGGCGGAGAAGAACGGCCTGCCGCGCAAGGCCTTCCGGCCCGAGGCGCTGGCGCGGTTGCAGGATCACACCTGGCCGGGCAACATCCGCGAGCTTGAGAACTTCGTCCGCCGTCTCGTCGCGCTTTATCCGGACGAGATGATCACGCTCGAAGCGGTGGAAGCGGAACTGACCGACGCCAAGCGCGCGCCGCATCATCCGGCGCCTGTGCTGCATGATCCATTTCCCAGCGCGGTGGTGCGCGCGCCGCAGGGGGCGCCGGCGCCCGTACCGGCTATGGCGGGGGAGGGGCTGTCCGCCTTCGTCGAGCGGCATCTCGATGGCTATTTCAAAAGTTTCGGCGATGATCTGCCGCCGCCCGGCCTTTATGACCGGGTGCTGCGCGAGCTGGAGCGCCCGCTGGTGGCGGCCGCGCTGGCCGCTACCGGGGGCAACCAGGTGCGCGCGGCCGATCTGCTCGGCCTCAACCGCAACACGCTGCGCAAGAAGATCCGTGACCTCAACATCAAGATGGTGAGCACCGCGCGGTGAGGCATTAACACCCCGGCAGGGTTGTCCGCCGAAGATTTGTCACATTTGAACAACAGTGTTGCAAAGATCAGTCACATCCGGTTCGATCAACCGGAGTCGCAACCCCGGGATTGTTCAGGCGGATGACGCATTCCGAAGCCCCAAGGAAGGCTGAGCGGCAACGGCCGCTCCGGCGCTCGCGCCGCATTTTCGAGCCGTTCCTGTTCGTGCTGGCGGTTGCGGCGGCGCTGGGCACGCTTGTCCTGCTGATGGGCATCGGCATTGAGCCGAGCGAACGGCGGATCGTGCTGATGCTCGGCGTCGATGTGGTGATCGCCGTCGTTCTGGCCGTTCTTGTCTGCTACCGGCTCTATGGGCTCTACCGCGCCCGCAGCGCGGGGCGGGCGGGCGCGCGGCTGCACTTGCGCGTCGTCAGCCTGCTCGGTCTGGCCGCCGCCCTTCCCACAGCGGTGGTGGCAATCGCCGCCATGGTGACGCTGGAGCGCGGGCTGACGCCCTGGTTCTCGGGCAACCTCAAGGTGCTGGTGCAGAATGCCGACGGCATCGCCCGGCAGTTCCAGCAGCAGCTGTGCCAGAACGTGGTGCGGGAGATGCGCCTGATGGCGGCGGACGTCGACCGCGCCTATTCGAGCGGCGTCTACACCGCCGACCGGCAGGTCTTCCGCCAGTTCATGAACTCGCGTGCGCTGTTTCTCGGCCTGCCGCATGCGGCGATCAAGCGCAGCGACGACACGGTGATCGAGAAGGCCGATCTGGGCACTGAGGCGGGGCAGTTCACCCCCTCGGCCGAGGATTATACGCTGGCTGCCACGGAAGAGCCGCCCTGCATCCTCTCCTCGCAGGTGCTCGGCTCGTTGATGAAGCTGAAAGCGTTCGATGATGCCTATCTCGTCGTCGGACGGCCGATTGACCGCCGGGCGGTGGAGTTTCCGCTGATCGCGCAGGCCGGCGTCGCGCAGTATCAGGAGCTGGATGCCCGGCGCGATGCAACGCAATACGGCATCGCCATTGTGTTCGTGCTGATCACGCTGATCGTGCTTCTGGCGGCCATCCTGCTTGGCCTCGGACTGGCGGATCGGATCGTCCAGCCGATCGGGCGGCTGATCCAGGCGACCGACGAGGTTTCCAGCGGCAACCTCTACGTTCAGGTGCCGGTGCGCGACGAGACCGACGACGTGAGCCACCTCGGCGCCACCTTCAACAAGATGACGGCGGTGCTGCGCTCGCAGCGCAATTCGCTGATGGCGGCCAACGACCTGAATGACCAGCGCCGCCGGTTCATCGAGGCGGTGCTGGCCGGTGTGCCCGCCGGGGTCATCGGCATCGAGCATGACCGGCTGATCCGCGTCATCAACCCCACGGCGGCGGATCTGATCGGCGTTGCCCCGGCCCATACCGCCATCGGCAAGCCGGTGGATGAACTGGTCCCGCAGATCGGCCCGCTGCTGGGCGAGGCGATGGCAGGCTCGACCCGGCTGGTGCAGGAAACCATCGAACTGTCGCGCAACGGCAAGGACCGGACGATTTCCGTGCGCATCGCCCACGAGGCCGGCACCGGAAAGGGATTGGTCATCACGCTCGACGACATTACCGATCTTGTCTCGGCCCAGCGTACCTCCGCCTGGGCCGATGTGGCCCGCCGTATCGCCCATGAGATCAAGAACCCGCTGACGCCGATCCAGCTGTCCGCCGAGCGCATCCGCCGCAAGTTCGGCCGCGTGATCGTCGAGGACCGGCCGATTTTTGACCAGTGCACCGATACGATCGTGCGGCAGGTGGAGGACATCAAGCGGATGGTGGACGAGTTCTCCGCCTTCGCCCGCATGCCCAAGCCGAAAACCGCGACCGAGGATGTCGTCTCGACGGTGAAGGAAGTGGTGTTCATGATGCGTCTTGCGCATCCCGCCATCACCATCGCCGAGGACTTTCCCGCCGGCGAGGTGCATGCGGAATTCGACCGCCGGCTGATCGCGCAGGCAGTGCAGAACATCATCAAGAACGCGACCGAGGCCATTGCCGCCGTGCCGGAAGACGAGCGGGGCGAAAGCCGCATCCTCGTGCGCGTCTTCACCGCCAGCGCCACGCATATCGGCGTCGATGTGATCGACAACGGCAAGGGTTTTCCGGTGGAGAACCGCGCCCGCCTGCTCGAACCCTATATGACCGACCGCGTCGGCGGCACCGGCCTCGGCCTCGCCATCGTGGCAAAAATTCTCGAAGAGCACGGCGGCAGCATCGCGCTGCTCGACGCGCCGGACGGGCGGGGCGCCTGCGTGCGCCTGCTGCTGCCGGCCCGCATTGCCCCGGACACAACGGAGGACGCATGAGCCAGGAAATCCTGATCGTCGACGACGAGGCCGACATCCGCGATCTTGTCGCCGGCATCCTTGAGGACGAAGGCTACAAGACCCGCATCGCCCGCAATGCCGACGAGGCGCTGCAGGCGATCGAGACGCGGCGACCGCATCTGCTGTTCCTTGACATCTGGCTACAGGGCAGCCGGCTGGACGGGTTGCAGTTGCTCGACGTGATCAAGCAGGGCCACCCGGACCTGCCAGTGGTGATGATCTCCGGCCACGGCAACATCGAGACCGCCGTCTCCGCGATCAAGCGCGGGGCGTATGACTTTATCGAAAAGCCGTTCAAGGCCGACCGGCTGGTGCTGGTGGCCACCCGCGCGCTGGAAGCCCAGCAGATGCGGCGCGAAATTCAGGCGCTCAAGACCAAATCCAGCCAGACGGAGCGCCTTGTCGGCCGCTCCACGGTGATGAACCAGCTGCGCCAGCAGATCGACCGGATCGCGCCGACGAACGCCCGCGTCATGGTCACCGGCGCCTCCGGCTCGGGCAAGGAGACGGCAGCGCGGACGATCCATGCCGCCTCCGCCCGCGCGGCGGGGCCGTTCGTGGTCATCAACGCCGCCACCATCACGCCCGAGCGGATGGAGGAGGCGCTGTTCGGCATCGAGGGGACGGAGGGCCAGTCCCGCCGCAGCGGCGCGCTGGAGGATGCGCACGGTGGCACGCTGTTCATCGATGAAATTGCCGACATGCCGCGCGAGACGCAGGGCAAGATCCTGCGCGTGCTGGTGGATCAGAACTTCCAGCGCGTGGGCGGGGCGACGCGGGTGTTCGTCGATGTGCGGATCGTCTCTTCCACCTCCCGCAATCTGGAGGAGGAGATTGCCGGCGGGCATTTCCGCGAGGATCTCTATCATCGCCTCTCGGTGGTGCCGCTGCGCGTCCCCTCGCTGTCCGAGCGGCGAGACGACATCCCGGAATTGATCGAATCCTTCATGGATCAGATTTCGGTGGCTACGGGATTGCCGAAACGCAAGATTGCGCCGGACGCCATGGCGATTTTGCAAACACATGACTGGCCGGGCAACGTCCGCCAGTTGCGCAACAACATCGAACGGTTGATGATTCTCGCCACAGGAGATCCTGCCGTCGAGGTGACGGCCGAGATGCTGCCGCAGGATGTCGGCTCCGCCGCGCCCGGCACCCCGTCCGGCGCCGGCGGCGAGCGCCTGCTCGGTTTGCCTCTGCGCGAGGCGCGCGAGATTTTCGAGCGTGAATACCTCATTGCGCAGATCAATCGTTTTGGCGGCAATATCTCGCGCACGGCAGAATTTGTCGGAATGGAACGATCCGCTCTGCACAGAAAACTGAAATCGCTCGGGGTGTGAATAGTCACAAGTTGGTGAACAGCATTTGGCCATCCCGTGGCAATATGTCACTCGGTTGGGGATATTCTTGGATTTTGCGGTACGACTGTTGCGTAATCACCCGATTGTGCGGCGGAATGTCCGCCTTGCGCAAAACGGCGGTTGCATTCAGATCGGACCTCCTTTTATTTCAGCAGATAGCCGTTGGCAGGTTTGCCGGTTGATTCGCCATTGGGGCGGGGCATCCGGCAGGGCTGGTGACAGACAAGCGACATTCCGAGGCGCACGAAATGGCGAATGAACGGGGCCAAAACCTCCAGGACGTTTTTCTCAATCACGTCCGCAAGAACAAGGTGCCGCTCACGATCTTTCTGGTGAATGGCGTGAAGTTGCAGGGCGTTGTGACGTGGTTTGACAATTTCTGTGTCCTGCTGCGGCGCGATGGCGTCTCGCAACTTGTCTACAAGCATGCGATTTCAACCATCATGCCGGGCGCGCCGATTTCGCTGTCCAGCCCGGCGGATGACGAGGGCTGATGCCGTCTGATCGTCTGGCGGGGTGGCGTTGAGCGGCCCCGCACCGAATTCGTTTGTTTCTTTCGACGGCGCCTCCGCCGCCGAACAGCGGATTGCCGAGCAGACCCGGACGGTGGTGGTCGGCCCGTATCTGGTGGCCCGTCGCGGCGCGGCCGAGGCGCTGGCGGTCCGCTCGCCCGAGGCGCGGCTGGATGAGGCCGTGGGGCTTGCCGGCGCGATTGACCTGACCATCGTCCATGCCGAGGTGGCACCGATCAAGCTGCCCAAACCCGCGACCTTTCTCGGCTCCGGCAAGATCGACGAACTGAAGGCGATCATCGAGCGGGAGGAGGCAGGCCTGCTGCTGGCCGATTGTGCGCTCTCTCCCGTGCAGCAGCGCAATCTCGAGAAGGCACTCGGCGTCAAGGTGATCGACCGGACGGGGCTGATCCTCGAAATTTTCGGCCGGCGCGCCCGCACGCGTGAAGGAACGCTTCAGGTGGAACTGGCGCATCTGAGCTATCAGAAGAGCCGGCTCGTCCGCTCGTGGACCCATCTCGAACGCCAGCGTGGCGGCTTCGGCTTCCTCGGCGGCCCTGGCGAAACACAGATCGAGGCGGACCGTCGGCTGATCCAGGAGCGGATGAAGCGCATCGAGAAAGACCTTGAGGGTGTGAAGCGGACGCGCGGGCTGCACCGGGCCAGCCGCGACAAGGTGCCGTTCCCCACCGTCGCTCTGGTCGGCTACACCAATGCCGGCAAGTCGACGCTGTTCAACCGGTTGACCGAGGCCGAAGTGCTGGCCAAGGACATGCTGTTCGCCACGCTGGACCCGACGACGCGGGTGGTGGACCTGCCGCACGGCAAGCGCATCATCCTGTCCGATACGGTGGGCTTCATCTCCGATCTGCCGACGATGCTGGTCGCCGCCTTCCGCGCAACGCTGGAGGATGTGATCGAGGCCGATGTCATCCTGCATGTGCGTGACATTGCCCATGAGGATGCCGAGGCGCAGGGCGCCGACGTCAAGGCCATTCTGACCGACCTCGGAGTCAACGCCGCCGACACCGCGCGCGTACTCGAAGTGTGGAACAAGGCCGATCTGCTGGCTGCGAGCGAGCGCGAGCGGCTCGGCGTGCTGACCAGCCTGCCGGCGGAGGAGGGCGGGCGGCCGATCCTCGTTTCCGCTCTCACCGGCGAGGGGATCGAGCGGCTGCTCGCCGCCATCGAGGCCCGGTTGACGCGCGGACACCCGGAATTCACGCTGGTGATAGCGGCCAGCGACGGGGCAGGGCTGGCCGCCGTCTATGAAACGGGCGAGGTGCTGGCCCGCGTAACGACCGAGGAGGGCGAAACGCGCCTGCGGCTGCGTGTGCCGCCCGAGCGGATCGGCCGTCTTGCGCGGCGCTTTGGCGCGGCCCTCGTGCCGGCCTGAGGCACCCCCGCGCACACGAGCGGATTTGCAAATCCACGCGAACGGGGTAGGGGTTTGCCATGGCACAGAAACAGACCTTTTACCTCACCACCGCGATTTCCTACCCCAACGGGGCGCCGCATCTCGGCCACGCCTATGAGTTGATGGCGGCGGATGCGATTGCACGGTTCCAGCGGCTGGACGGCAAGGATGTGTTCTTCCTGACCGGCACCGACGAGCACGGCCTGAAAATGCTCCAGACCGCCAAGCGCGAGGGGCTTCCGGTCCGCGATCTCGCGACCCGCAACGCGCAGGCTTTCAGGGACATGGGCCAGGCGCTGGACGCCACCAACGATGATTTCATCCGCACGTCCGAGGCCCGGCATTACGAGGCCTGCAAGGCGCTCTGGGCCAGGATGGAAGCCAAAGGCGATATCTACCTCGCCAAATATTCCGGCTGGTACTCGGTGCGCGACGAAGCCTATTTCGACGAGGACGACCTCACCACCCATCCGGACGGGAAGAAGACCGCCCCCTCCGGCGCGCCGGTGGAATGGGTGGAGGAGGAGAGCTACTTCTTCCGCCTCGCCGCCTATCAGGACCGGCTGCTGAAGCACTACGAGGATCATCCCGATTTCATCGGGCCGGACACGCGCCGCAACGAGGTGCTGAGCTTCGTCCGCCGCGGGCTGAAGGACCTGTCGATCAGCCGCAACACGTTCGATTGGGGCGTGCCGGTGCCGGGCAACGACAAGCATGTGATGTATGTCTGGGTGGATGCCCTGACCAACTACATCACCGCCGCCGGATATCCGGACGCGACCAATCCCCGCTGGCATTACTGGCCGGCGAACCTGCATCTCATCGGCAAGGACATTGTGCGGTTCCACACCGTGTTCTGGCCCGCCTTCCTGATGTCGGCGGAGGTTCCGGTGCCGGCCCGCGTGTTCTGCCACGGCTTTCTCTCCAACAAGGGGGAGAAGATGTCGAAGTCGCTCGGCAACGTCGTCGATCCGATGCAGATGGCCGAAGTCTACGGCAAGGATGCGCTGCGCTATTTCCTGTTGCGGGAAATTCCCTTCGGGCAGGATGGCAGCTACAGCCACGAGGGTATCGTCAACCGCATCAACGCCGATCTGGCGAATGACTTTGGCAACCTCGCCCAGCGCTCGCTGTCGATGATCAACAAGAACTGCGAGGCGAAGGTGCCCGCGCACGGCGCCTTCACCGACGCGGACACGACGCTGCTCGCGGCGGTGGACAGCGCGCTGGCGGCGGCGCGCGAGGCGATGGAGGGCTTCCAGCTTCACACCATCCTCAACACCATCTGGGGCCTGATCGGCGATACCAACCGCTATTTTGCAGCGGAAGAACCGTGGAAGCTGAAGAAAACAGACCCTGAGCGCATGAACACCGTGCTCTACGTGACGGCGGAAACGCTGCGCCAGTTCGCCATTCTCACCCAGCCGTTCACGCCCAATGCCTCGGCGCGGCTGCTGGATCTGCTGGCCATTCCGGCCGGGGCACGGGATTTTGCCCATCTCGGCGCAGGCCACCGGCTTGCCCCCGGGACGGAGCTGCCCGCCCCCGCTGGCATCTTCCCGCGCTTTGTCGAGGCGGAGGAGGGGAAGGGCGCCTGAGCGCCCTTGTCACGCCCATGCTGATCGACACCCATTGCCATCTCGATTTTCCCGATTTCACGGAAGGCGTGCCCGCATTGGTGGCCCGGGCGCGCGCCGCCGGCGTCGGCCGGATGATCACCATCTCGACCAAGGTGAGGAACGCCGCCGCCTACCGCGCCATTGCCGAGGCCAACCCCGAGGTGTTTTTCACCATCGGCACACACCCAAATTCCACCGCGGAAGAGCCGGATACGCAGACCGACACGCTGGTGGAACTGTCCCGCCACCCCAAATGCATCGGCATCGGTGAGGCGGGGCTGGATTACCACTACGACAAGGCGACGCCGGCGGCGCAGGCGGCATCCTTCCGCCGGCATATCGCGGCGGCCCGCATCACCCGGCTTCCGCTGGTCATTCATGCGCGCGCAGCGGACGAGGATATGATCGCGATCCTTGAGGAGGAGCATGCCAAGGGCGCCTTTCCCGCCATCCTGCATTGCTTTTCCTCCGGCGCGGAACTGGCGCGGCGCGGGCTGGCGCTGGGGCTGTACCTGTCGTTTTCCGGCATCCTCACCTTCAGGAACAGTCAGGACATCCGCGATGTCGCGGCCTTCGCGCCGCTCGACCGCCTGCTGGTGGAAACGGATGCGCCCTATCTTGCGCCCGTGCCCCATCGCGGCAAGCGCAACGAGCCGGCGTTCGTGGCCCATACGGCAGCGGTGCTGGCCGAGGTGAAGGGCGTGAGCGCGGCGGAGATCGCGACGGTCACCACCGCCAATGCCTGTCGCCTGTTCACCAAGATGCCGGGCATGCCAGCATGACGACGCGCATCACCATTCTCGGTTGCGGCTCTTCCGGCGGGGTGCCGCGCGTGGGGCAGGGGTGGGGCGCGTGCGATCCTGCCAACCCGCGCAACCGGCGTCGGCGGTGCTCTATCCTGATCGAGAGCGGCGATCCCGCAGCGCCGACGACCATCCTCGTCGATACCTCGCCCGATGTGCGCGAACAGCTGCTCGACGCAGGCGTTCGCTGGCTGGATGGCGTGGTGATGACCCATGATCATGCCGACCACACCCATGGCCTTGACGATCTCCGCCCCTTGACCATGGTCATGCGGCAGAAGATCGCTGTCTATGCCGATCCGGCGACGGAAGACTCGCTGCTCAACCGCTTTGCCTATTGTTTTGTCCAGCCGCCGGGCAGCGGCTATCCGCCGATCCTCAGGCTGCACCGGGTCGCCTTTGGCGCACGGCTGGAGGTGCCCGGACGGGCGGGGGCCTTCGTGTTCGATACATTCCCGCTGGTGCACGGGGATGTGACAGTGCTCGGCCTGCGCTTCAACAATGTCGCATACACTCCTGATGTCTCATCGATTCCTCTTGATTCCATTCCGCATCTGCAAGGGTTGGATCTGTGGATCATCGATGCGCTGCGCCCTGCGCCGCACCCGACGCATTTCTCCCTGTCCGAGGCGCTGATGTGGATCGAGCGGATGCAGCCCAAACGCGCGATTCTGACCAACCTGCACACCGACCTCGATTATGCCACGTTGATGGCCACGTTGCCGGAAGGGGTGATCGCCGCCCATGACGGCATGGTGATCCCGCTCGGCCCGGACACCTGAAACGGCTTGGACTTGTCATCGATCAAGGCATAGACTGTCCTGATCCGGTTTCATCACGATCACCATGGCGCTGCCCAACACCGCACCCGAAAAGCCCGATGCTCCGCCCGCGCCGGCGCGCGTGACGACGATGATCTCGTGCCCCGGCGTCCGCTCGCTCGCCCGGCAGGATCATGCCTCTGCCAATCCGGTCGCCAACGAGAATCGCTGGTTCGACAAGGTGGGGTTCCGTCGCCGCTGGTATGCCAATATTGCCGCCACGCTGGTCGCGCTCGGGTTGCTGGTCGGCGGAGTCTGGATCGTCAGTGAATTTGCGCGTCTGCAGAAAATCGCGGCATGTTTTGAGGCGGGGCGGCAAAACTGCATGCCGCTCGATATGACACGGCGCGGCCGCTGACCCGACAGGCGCGCGGACGCCCCGGCCCGTTGCGCCAATTATCCATTATTTTCAATGGTTTTTATTGCATTCTGAATCTCGTTTTGTAACGGTATCGCCGGGCCGTCGACCGGTTCGCCCGAGCTGACCGGCTCCCTGTGATCAACGACGGAATGGCCGCGAGCAGACGATATGAGCGAGATCTCCGCGCCCCCAGACCCCGGACGGGATTGGCCGCGCAAGCTGCTGTTCATTGTCGCCACCATGCTCAGCGCGGCGCTGTTGTTCTCGGTCGAGCCGATGATCACCAAGATGGTGCTGCCGCGCTTCGGCGGGTCAGCCGCCGTGTGGTCGGTCGCCATCGCGTTCTTTCAGGGGGCGCTGCTGGTGGGCTATCTCTATGCCCACTGGCTGGTCCGTATTGTGCCGTTTCGCGCGGGCGTGCTGATTCACCTCGCCGTTCTGGCCGGGGCAGGGGCGGTGCTGCCGCTGGCAATTGCCGATCCCGCGCCGGTGGGGGCGAGCCAGCCGGCGCGCCTGTTGCTGGTGTTTGCCGCGACGGTGGGCCTGCCGTTCGCCGCCCTTTCGGCCAATGCGCCGCTGCTTCAGGCCTGGTTCGCGGCCTCCTCGCTGCGCGGCAACCGCAACCCCTATCCGCTCTATGCCGCCAGCAATCTCGGCAGCTTTGCCGCGCTGCTGGCCTACCCGCTGGTAGTGGAGCCCGGCCTCCGCCTTTCTGCACAATCCGGCCTGTGGGCCGGCGGCTACGTGCTGCTGATCGCGCTGATCGCCGCCGCCGGCCTCACCGCCGGGCTGGGGCGCGGGCGGCTCGAAGCCCCGACGCGGTTTGACTGGGCGCAAGGGCCCGGTTGGCTGATTCTGGCGGCCATCCCTTCGGCCGGGCTGGTGGCGGTCACAGCGCATCTTTCCACCGATGTGGCCGCCGCTCCGTTCCTGTGGGTGGTGCCGCTCGCGCTGTACCTGCTCACCTTCGTCGTTGCCTTCGGCGCGTTTCACCTCAATCTGCCGCTGATCCGTGCTGCTGCCGCTGCCGGCGTGGTGGTTCTCGCGGTGCTTGTCGGCTTCGGCCTGCGGCTTGGCCTTGTCACCGATCTGGCGCTGCACCTCACGGGCTTTGCAATGCTGGCGCTGGCCTGCCATGCGGTGCTGGCCAGCCGGCGCCCGCCAGCCGAGGGGCTGACGGGGTTTTATCTCGCGCTCTCCGCCGGCGGGCTGCTCGGCGGGCTTGGCGCCGCGCTGGTCGCACCGGCGGTGTTCTCCTTCGTTGCCGAATATCCGCTGGTGCTGATTGCCGGCGCTGCGGTGGTGACTCCCCGGCGCTGGCGGTGGGGAACGACAGGGCTGGTCGCGGCCGTTGTCGTTCTGGGCCACGTTGCGCCGTGGAAAGTCGGCTCGCGCGAGATGCATCGCTCGTTTTTCGGCCTTCATACCCTGGATGTGACGGCGGACGGGCAGTATCGCATCCTGCGGCACGGGCTGGAAATCCACGGCGTCCAGCGCCTGCGCGACGCCGCCGGCCAACTGCTGACCGGCAAGCCGAAGCCGCTCGCCTTCTATCACGAGGACTCGCCGATCTCCGAAGCGATCGACGCCGCGCGCGAGGCGCGGGGCGGCGGGGCGATCCGCGTCGGCGTGGTGGGGCTCGGCACCGGGTCGATTGCCTGCCTCGCGGAAACGATGGATACGGTCGAGTTCTACGAAATCGACCCGACGGTTGCTGCCATTGCGCGCGATCCGGCCAAGTTCAGCTTTCTCTCCGCCTGTGCGCCCACCGCCCGCATCATCGAGGGCGATGCCCGCCAGACGCTGGGCGCGGACGCAGCGCTTTACGACATTCTGATCATCGATGCGTTTTCATCCGATTCCATCCCCCTGCATCTGCTGACACAGGAGGCGTTCGAGACCTATCTGCGCCGCACCGCGCCGGGCGGCATGGTGCTGCTGCACATTTCCAACGATCACCTGCGTCTCAACGATATCGTCGCCGCGACGGCCCGCGCCCTCGGCCTGACGGTGCTGATCAACGATGAAGAGGCCGATCCGGCGGCAACGGCCGCATACCTCTTCCAGCCGGCGGTAGCGGTGCTGGCCCGGCAGACCGGCGATTTCGGCGCGCTGGGCCGATCGGACGACTGGGTGGCGCCCGAAGCGCGGGGGGACATCCACGCCTGGACCGACGATTACTTCAATCTGCTGGCGGCGGTGCGCGATCGGCTGCGCCACCGTTGAAACC